>PPCM01000672.1_pt1 | contig 23874 bp, 18 predicted proteins | sample 1555541 | NCBI WGS metagenome assembly PPCM01 (sample SAMN05284479, study PRJNA326546) | Marine sediment metagenome, whole genome shotgun sequencing project. | isolation source: marine sediment | place: Germany: Wadden Sea | collected 2012-09-05 | reverse complement strand
AATTTCCCGTTTGTAATGCAAGAGTCCCTCTTTGTAAATAAAAGCTCTCTTTTGTAAGTAAAACTCCATACTTGTAAACCAATTTCCCGGTTTGAATGCATACTTCCATGGTAATGATGTAATTAGAGTCATTATTTTGATATAATTCAGATGTAAATAGGGTTAATTGGACATGATAAACGGAGGTCGAATTTTCATTGATTTTTTTGTAATCGAAAAATCCACCCCTGTTCAGCTTATAAATTATTGTTAGCTGGTGACGTTTATTCTATTTACTATTTCTTTTTGAGAAGATTAGGTTTCATGATTATGCTTTCAGCTGCTACTGGACCATAACCAAGTTTCCTGAGTATATCTTCTCCGTAGTAAAAGCTGAACGTCTCGTAGGGAGATCTATCGTTCAGCTTTTTTCGTGTATAAGAATTAACGTGATTCATTGCTAAAATAATGTCTTCTTGCGTGAAATCATCAAAGGACTTTCCTTTAGGAATAATCCTTCTAAGAAGCGTATGATTAACTTCAATGGCACCCTTTTGGTGAGGTGCACTTGGATCACAATAGAATACACGACTTCTTAAAAGATTAAACTTTGGCTCTCTTTCTATAGCATCTGGATTAGAAAATTCACTGCCATTATCAGTGAGAATGACCTGGAAAAGTCTTTTATAATCCTTTTCACCTAAGAGATTATACATATAATTGAAGATGTCTATAACCGATTGCGAGGTATTAGCATCTCTTATAAATGCCAGCATGAAGTTAGAATTTATAAAATGAAGCGTTAATAATACCTTGCCACCTTTATTACCAATCACAGAATCCATCTGAACAACATTATGCTCTGGATAACGCTCCATGTATGCTAAATAATCTTCGTATTTACGGTTGATACGACATTTCCTATCCACCTTAAATTCAGGTTTCTTGTACCTTGGACGAAACTTAACCTTACGAGGTAAATCAATATTTCTGACATCAAAGACACAGGCATCTATGTAATTGTAGAGCGTTTTTTCACTACACATGATTTCATCTTTATGGTGAACATATACTTGATGAACTGATTGTCCATTTTTTATGAGTGGACTAATAATATCATTAAGGCGGCTGATTTCAGCTTCGTTTGTTAAAAGGCCACTACGTGATTCCGATATGTTCTCAGAGAATATTTGATGAGCATCACTAGCATTATAATAAGGTTTTGCAAGTGTGCACTTAGTATAGTCACTGCATCCATTACAAACATATGGTGGTTTGAATTTACTGATACAGATTTGTTCCTCAAAGAAATCACAACAGTCATTACACAGTTTGCATAACTTGCAGTAATTTTTCTTGGGATATTTACATTCCTTACATACAAGTTTTCTACGGCATTCCGAACGATGTTTACAAGCATTGTAAGTATTCCCAGCATAGCCTGTTTTTCTGATAATATGATTGCGTTTTATTTCTTTTGAGATGGTAGTTCTATCTTTTGAGATAATCTTTCCAATCGCACCAAAAGATAAACATTTTTTTAGACCGGCTTCTATTTCTAGTCGTTGGTCATACGTTAAATATTTAGACATAAATACCTCCAAAAAGTCACCAGCTCTTTGAAGGTATCAGTAAGATTTACTAAAGACAATAAAAAAACAAGAACCTATTACAGTTCTTGCTAAAATATTTGTACTTCATAATTCCATAGACTATGAATTACAACTATACATATAATAATGATTTTTTTGAAAATGGACTATGAAAATTCATTTTTCAATTTAGGGGTGAGTGTATTGGTTTTATCAACAAGTGAAAAAATAAAAATAATTTGTGATCGTTTAGACATAACATATTCAGAATTAGCAGTTCGTTTAAATATTTCAGTTCAAAATTTATCTAATAAACTTTCTAGAAATAACTTTAAGGAAGATGATTTAAAGAAAATTGCCAAAGCGTTAGACTGTGAGTATGAGTCTCACTTTGTACTCAGCAATGGTGATGTTATTTAATAATCATTAAATACAGGTAATGTAAATTTCTTCAATCTATTAATAAATATTACCTAGAGTCAAGAAAGAAATTTGTCATCTTTTCTTATCACTATATCTCTTGAGATATTTGCAAGTGTGCTTAAAATATGATAAGCTGCAACAGAGAAATTAAGCACATAAGGAGTTAATAAATGAATAAATATAAATGTATTGATTTGTTTGCTGGAGCAGGCGGCCTGAGTTATGGCTTCTTAGAAACAAACAGATTTGAAATAAAATTAGCAGTAGAAAATAATAAGCATGCCCAAGAAACATATGAGTATAATCACCCTTCGGCAGATATAAAGGGTGACATAAATGAAATTGATTTTAGTTTAATTAATCAAGAATATGGTGATGTTGATATAGTCATTGGTGGTCCGCCATGTCAAGGGTTCTCAAATGCGAATAGACAGCACAACTACCTGATTTCACCTAAAAATCAATTAATAAAAAAATACTTACAGGCTGTTCAATTAATCAATCCCAAAGTGATTGTTATGGAGAATGTGAAAAATATTACTTCAAGCAAGCATAAATTCCTATTATCTAATTTTGAGAATAGTGATATTGTCTCACTCGATGTTCAATTGAGCGATGAAAGCATAATTCTTGGTAGTCTAAAAGATAATTCGAAACAATTCTGTGATTTCTTGAATTCAATAGAAGCTAACAAAATTGATTCATACATCCTGGAAGGTGAGATATTTAAAGTTCTTAATCAAATATATAAGAAATCAAAGAACTACGATACGTTTTGCGAATATGTCGAAAAACACAGAATACGCATCCTTAAAACACTTAATAGTTGGGACACTTCCAAATATGAATATTGGTGCCTGGAAAGTTCTACATTAAACAGTAAAATAAAACAGGTATTCGAAAATGATGACATTAAAGAAATATTTACTCTCCTTAACACGACCATTGAAAGCATTATAGAAACTCAAAATATGATAAAAAAGGTTAAAGACTTATATACATATGATATTTATCACGAAACACTAATGCTCTCTGAAAATAAGGAGATAATACTTCATACAAAATCATATAAGATTATTGAATTCATTCTAAAAAAAGTAAAATCTCTTGGCTATATAATCGACTTTGATGTCCTAAATGCTGCAAACTATGGGGTGCCACAACTAAGGCAACGATTCATTCTTTTAGGAGTTAAAGAAGAGTGTGCGAATACAAAGGTAACTATGCCTCAACCAAAATTTTCTGATAAAGGAGACTTTTATACGATAAAGGATGCAATAAAAGATTTAGAAAACTACAAACCTGTAACTAGCCTTGAAGAGCACAAAGCTTTAAAAACAAAAAAAAATAAAGCAAGTAATTCTTTGCATGAATTACTTGCTAATAGTGATGTAATAACTAATCATATAATAACTGATACACGAGAAAACGCAATGAATCGATTCAAAGCATTAAAACAAGGTCAAAATTTTCATGATCTAAAAGATGAGTTGAAGAATACATACCACGATCCTTCTAGGACACAAAATACAGTCTATAAAAGATTAGAATATGATGTTCCCTCAGATACTGTTGTCAATGTTAGAAAATCAATGTGGATTCATCCTACAAAAGATAGAGCCATCAGTATTAGAGAAGCTGCTCGACTTCAATCATTTCCAGATAGCTTCATATTTTGGGGCACAAAAGATTCGCAATATCAACAAATTGGAAATGCTGTTCCTCCTCTATTAGGAAAAGCTATTGCAGAGAAAATCATTGAAATCTTAGATTAGTTAATGCCCTGCTCATCTGCCTTCAGAAAGACATTGTATAAAATTTTACTTTGTTTTTCTGATGGGGGCATCAGTTTGCCAAATGCCATGCTTTTTAGAATTCCTCTCTGAGCACCTGATAAATCGCCCATATTCTCTCTTCTCGAGTAGTAATCATTTATTTTTGACCAAGTCTGATTAGAGACTTCACTCATCACAAAAACTTGCATCTCAATTCCTTTATCTAATTTTTTTGACTTCTTCTCTTCTTTTTTAATAAACTTCATCTCCTGTTTGTTTACTTGATACTTTATTGGTAAAGACACTCCAAAATCTATCTCTTTTATGTTTTCCCAACACTTATTTTGCTTACACCATTGAGTCACATTCCCATATCCAGAAGGTGGATTAGATATTTCTTCGTTTACTCTTTTTGCAATCACTTCTAATAAAATTAGTATATCATCAGGAACGGTTTGTGTATCCCATATTTCATCAAAACTAAAATACTTCGACTCCTTACTCAATTGATATGAAAAGCTTGCCATAGTATAAGTTACAATTTGAGCTCTAAAACCACCATTATACCAATCCGATGCCGAAACCATTTTTTCAATCTTTCTAAATAATATAACTCTTGAAATTGCATCTTTAAAGTATTTCTCAGTTATAGCAAGATTATTTTTTTCTAACTCATCAGTTGTCTTTTCCGCGAAATATGAAAAACTATATTGTGCCCCTTTTGAAACTACATGTGGTAACTGTTTCCAAGAGTTTTCGCACTTAGCTAAGAAAGTTTTATCTACTAATTGGTGTTTGGGATGTTCTAACATAAATTTTTTCTTCTCAGTTTTAGTTAGGAATGTCTGTTTATTTAAATAACCACCTCGAACCCTTTCATAGAACCAATGAGTTCTTCTCTGAGATCCGCCTGTGGTAGCAACCCAAATCCTATTAGCATAATCTTTGAACTCCTTATGGAATGGACTATTTGAAAAGAAATCAGACTTATTCACTTTATTTTGTGTATTAGCATATTCAGAGATTTTAGAAACAGCTTGATTCTTTTCCTCATTATCCTTTATCACTGATAATTTCATTTGTACAAACACATCGTCAAGTGAAAGTTTATGATTCTTCTTAGCAGCATAGATAGCTGATGTTGTTTGAGCACCATTAACGATTTGAAAATCAATTATTCTTGAAATATTGCCAAGATCATCTAATTCAATATCACTTGCAGTAGCAGTAAGACCATTATTGTATGCAAAAAACTTTTTCGGACTATATTCAATTGTAGTTCTTAGTCCCTTGTTAACTCTACCTCTGAATTGTAAGAATGTTCGTACGTTTTGTTCAAACAATCTTTGACCATGTTTATCATATATTTCAGATAAAGTGTTGCCATCCATTACGACAAGGTATGAATCATATTCTTCAATATGATTACTTACTTTCAAATAAGGCAACTTAACATCAACTTCAAAAGTTTTATTAGTGAACTCAGACAAATATACTTTATATATGTACTCTATATCAATAATACGATGTTCAATAGGTACTCCACGGAATTCATCATCTTCTATACTATCAATTGATCTTGTTATTTTTCCATCCGTTATTATAATAAATTTAATTTTCTTGATTGTATTGTCTTGAAAATATTTATAAATATTAAACAACGCATCGTAACCTTCTGCAGTCTCCTCATATTCTTTATAATACTTGTTACAGGCACTTTGAAGATAATTTTTAAGTCTCTTAAATTTGGTGTTCATCTGCTGTTTGTTAAGTGTTTGAATGTCGTTCTCTTGGAAATAGTTATGTACAATCAGCGTTAAATGACCTCTTTCGTCATCGTAATCATACCCATTTAACTCCATCCCTCTTTTTATGAAATTAGACATTGAGTAATTAATACTCAATTCACCTGTACCAACTAATTCCTCGCATACATTCTCAAAAAAAGCTTCTGGTTTAAGCAATCCCCGACTTTCAGTATCACTTAAAATTGACTGTAAAAAACTCTCATAGAAATCCTCTAATGTAATCATCATATCACCTCAAAAATATCAATTGCTTCTCTTTTGAACTTATCACATTTTGATAAATTAATTTTGTATGAAACCTCAACAATTCTATAATCTACACTCTCAATATCGATCTTCGGAAAGTCATCTGTCACTTCATAAATTTCCTCAGAATCCACTAGGAAGCTTATTTTTTCTAACTTGGTATGATGTGGAATCCAACCGTACTGGAATACTTTTGTCATCAGAATCTCTCTCTGATTTTGTGTCATTTCTATAATTACCGAATCAAACAATTCGTCAATTGATTGTCCATTTTCATTAATTGTTAAGCCATATGAAACTAGGAATAGTTTATCCTTCCTACTATACAACTGATTCATAGAAGAAATCGTCGCAACATTACCTTTAGTTGTAATATGTGATTTTACTTCTAAAGCACTCTTTGCTAAGTTGAAATCTTGCTTGTCTTTCTCCATACCAACCCATGCATCTGTTGCAACACTATAACCTAATTCAGGACTCAGAAGCTCTTTGAGACAATATAGTTCTGAAAACAGACCCATTTGTTGCTCTTTGTTTATCCTAAGCTTAGAGTCGTTTGCTAATAGATCTTTCCATTGTTCCAATCTTTCAAGTAGTTTATTTGCTTTTATTATATCCGACACATGAACATCCATGACTGTAATCAGATCATAACAAAGTAAATTGAATAGTTCCCAATCATCACGACTATCTAAAAACAAATGGAATTTTGTTTGACCACCATTAGATTCAAATCTTTTAAGTTCAATGCCCTTTAAAGATATAGTAGTCAGCTCTTTAGTTTCAAAATCTAATTTGACTGTAAGACCATATCTATCATCATAGTCCCTTACCCAAAAGTAATCATAATTAGTTTCATAATCTACACGTCTTTGAGAACCAGTTTTCATGTTCTCCCAAGGGTTACTAAAAGCATTATGCATAACTTACTCCTCTTCTTTCATTTCTTCAATCAACTGGTCAACATATACTTTATTTATTTTGTGTCTTATAATTTTGGTAGCACTGATGACATCACCTGGAAAACTTATTCCAAATGCAGGTACACTCTTATATTCCTCATCATTATCAGTTTTGATGTCGATTATATGCAGTAAAAGTAGCGGTTTTTTCATAATAGCTCTCAAATCCTTACGACTCTTACCTATAATTTCTTCCTTACTAAACAACACCCTCTCTAGAGACCCGGTAGATATATGTCTTTGGTTAGCTTCAATATAATTACCTTTATCTGTCATTGTTCTGAATTCCTTTGAAAACTTGCAGTTTCCAATTGTATGTTTTTCATTCACTTTTTTTCCTGTTGCAAGCATAATATCCCATTTCGTATCAATCTCTAAAGCATATTGCCTAATAAACTCTATAGGCATTTTAGAATTATAATATACAGGATTTATAGCATAAACTTCAAAATCATTCAAAAATTCAATAACTTTGTTTCTTTCTACATCTTTCCATAACAACTTATCTCCTGAACATTTCAAACTCTCATCATTCAATAGATTTTGAACAAGTGACTCAATTGTTTGAAGATTATTTTTCATCAATACATCATCTTTTTTTATGCAAGTGGTTTCTTTTTCTGAGCCGTCTAAATTCATACTAAAATAGTAATCTGTAGTATGTCTCAATTTATTATTGGCAGTAACTTGTAATACACTATCTGGATGCTGTGTAACAGATAAGCCAAAATCATTTGGTGTTTTTTTAGCTTCAGCCATACGTCTAAAATCATCAAATAACTCTTCGGTGGCTTCAATAATGTCTGCGAAATTTGTACCCATTTGTTTAGTCATATAAATTCGACAAATATCCTCGTAACCTATTCGATATCCAAACCATCTCCCCATTTGCATCAAAGTGTCATACATTTTTGTTGTTCTTAAAAAATAGCTAACACTTAGACCTTCCAATGTATATCCTCTTGATAAACTCGCACCACCTACAGCAATTACATTCATCCCATAATTTCTATTATATTCTAATGGAATCTTAGTTTTTTGATGTACCTCTCTTACCTTTATAGATTTAATGAATTCAGTAATTTCATTCAATACTGTAGGCCACTCATAATTTTCTACGTGTTTTTCTACTATGAATGTCTCTTTTATTGTTTTAATATCCTCACTATACATAGTTGCATTATTCATTGATCCAAAAGATACAATTTCATTAATTAATTGGTTTAAATACTCCTCTACATAATAAGAGATTTTAACGTGGACATTTGTAAATCTGCTTACATGTATCAACATACTATTATGTTTTCCCTTTTGCCCCCTTAAATTTCTGATTGCTATATTTAAAATAAATACTCTTACAGCTTCTTTTAAACTTTCTGGCAAACCTTCAATTACAGTATCTTTTTTATGTTTTATTGGAAGAATAAGTTCATTATCTTCTATGTGTCTTATATACTTCTTATAATCATTCAAGAATATTTTGTATGCACCAAAATAGTTATCAGGTGCATTTAACGCTACTATAAAATCCTTTGGAAATAGGTCCAGACCATAGTTTTCACTTTCTGCCTTATAATCAATAAAGATATTTGCGTATGGTGTTGCTGTATATGCTACATAAGCACTTTTTTCAAACAGCCCCATTAATTGTCTTAATTTTTTGTTAATTGCAGTTGGATCTTCCTCATCCCTTGTATTAATTGATGCATAATCTGATTCATCATCAATCATTAACATTGCATGATTTGCAATTTTGTTTTTATACTTTGCTTTTAACCAATTTATAACGTTAGTCAAAGTATTTGTTTGCTTCTTTATTACCATAATTACAGGAACACTGATATTATCAAAATTAAACATACCCATCAGTTTATCTGCATCACGTTTATTAAAATCCTGCGTTGCAGTAGTAGGACTACTAGGTATATTTTCATTTTTTGATCCACCGAGTCTTCCAACTCCTACAGGTTCTCCATCTTCAAAACCTATTATCCCTTCATTTATTCTGACTTGAGTCTGATTTCTTAAGTTATTAATTCCACCTGCAATAACTATAATAAATTTGTATCCACTGTCACAAGCTTTAGCAATTAAGGCACTATAATTTGCCGTCTTACCTGACTGCACATGTCCAACTACCATTCCATAGGAAGTAAATCTTGGTAAGTCTGGGTTTAATATATTATTCATAACTACATCTGTATCTATATCAATTGTTCTGATAACTTCTGGACTAAAGTCATTTCCAATATGTTCTTTATATCGATTCCAATAAAACAATCTATTTTCAGCTTTCTCTTTTTCTGTCCACCAAGACGTGTCACGTTTTTGCTGTTCATCCCCTTGAATTAAATAACCATTTTCCATTCTAACATCAAAATGCATTTCTAATTCTCTCGCCATTCTGGTCCAATCATCTTCAGTGACAGCTTCATTTTCTTTGAGGTCCCAAAATGATGATAGTATTTTCTCAACATCATTTTCATACAATGATTTCGTTTGAACTACAATTTCTTGTATCTTACCATTCTCCAATGGTGGTTGTTGATCTTGTAACTTCAATTTAACTTTACTATAAATTTTCTCATAATTACTCATCACTCTTCACCCTATCCTTATATATGTCAGTTCGTAGCAAATCTGCAAATTCACTTCCATTTTGCTCCAAATACTTCATTAGTTTTTCAGCTTCCTCCTCTTTCAAAATACTTTTTTGATCGATGTCATGTGGCCTTTCTTGAAGTTGTGCTTGAATTGCCTCAATTGGTATATAGGCCTGAATTGCCTTTAAGTAATGGTCCAAAATCTCATTGCATTTATAATTATCATTATTTATTAGCGCTCCATAAGCAGGATGATCTTTATTTAACTCAAAACTAATTTTGTTATCTTTAGGGATTAAGTGCCACAATCTAGTAGTATTTGGATCTTTTATTTTTTTTCCTCTGCCACTAAAAGGTTTTGATCCTTGGACTGTAACTTTATTGATTATTCTTTTTAGTTCTTCCCTAACATCACTACAAGGAGACGCCTTTGATTTCTTAACATCTATTCCCCAGTATTTATCCTGGTCACTCGAAATATCAATTTTGATTCGAACTAATTTATGGGCATCGCTGGCTTTATGTAATCCCCACCATGTTCCGTAGATTAATAATCTTTTTTCTCTATATAAATAAAATCCCTGTGATCTGATGTAACCGTCTGATGTGCCATAGAAATCATAATCCTCTCTCATAACTTTTGAATGATGGGGCAATATAAAGGGTTGCACGATGGCTTGACCATCATAAACCTGTATCTTTTCATCAGGTATTTGCTGTGTTGCCGGATGTATTTTGTTAAATGGATCAAACGGTTTAACCGTTCTATCATTAACAGCAATATTGAGTTTAGTGGTTCCAGGACTCCCCTCTATAAATCTATGGAACACTAGTGATAGGTGATTTGATAATTCCGTAATTGTTGAAGACATCTTCCTTTTATTATACCTATCAAGATTTTCCCATATGACTAATGTCCCATTGTCACTCATTGTTAACTTTTCATAAAGATTGAACTTTGACAATGAGTCCTCATTTGGGGTGATTAAATTCCACTCATTGACTTTAGAAATATAATCCAAATCCCATTGTCTCGAATATACTTTTCCATTGCGTTTTGTAATTACGGTCAGTTTTTTACACTGTGAAAACGATGCAGTTTTTAATCCTAATCCAAATCTACCTAAATCATTTTTTTCTCTTTTCTGATCTGGATCTTTAGTGGCCAGTCGCATTGCCTCAACTAACTCTGATTCTGTCATTCCAGAACCATCATCGAGTAGTTCAAATGATAATTGTGGTTCAGGTATAATTCGAATCTCAATATTTTTAGCCATTGCCGTTATGCTGTTATCTATAATATCAGCAACAGCAATCTTAAAAGAATATCCGATATCCCTTAATGATTTAATAAAGTTAGTTAAATTAGGTCTAACAGTTTCAGTATTCAATTTAATTGCCTCATTTCAATATATAAGCAGTGTCCTTTTGATTATGATGATGTATAATAATTGTTTCATTTCCTACTAATACCAGTTTATCATTTAGACAAAAACTTCACAATAATTCAACTACGATTTGGCGGTAAGAGAACTCCTTTTTTATAATCTCTCCACATTTTCTTAAAATGTTTATAATTATTATCATATAATTCACCTAACAAGCCATAACTATGAATATTCGGTATATCTCTTAGGCAAAGTTCTAAGAATAAATTATCTACGATAATATTTTTTTCCTCAGCTGATTCACTACTTCTATTATCAATCTCTGTTGAGTATGCTTCAATGGCCAAATCATCAATACAATATGGAGTAAAGTATTTACTTACATGTTCATAAATCTGATTACTATTCCATTTAGTAAGTTGATGAATTGAGCAGTGATAGGTTTGTTTAAATTTATTATCAATTGATTCATGATCACATTCAAACATGTGCAAGCTATGTTGTACATTGGAACTATTAATAGCTATTTCATCTATTGCGTGTAACAAGGCAACCTGGTCAAAATATTTTTTAAATGTATTACCTAAAATATTTTTCACAGCCTCATTAGCGTAATTTACTGACATGGGTAGACTATAGTCTTCTAATTTATTATAGATAGTATTTAGATCATCAAATCTAATATTTATTATTTCATAAAATTTTCTTTTTGGCATGACTGTTCCTTTCCTCTTTACACTTTATTTTACAATGAGTTAATCTTCTTTGAAAGGAGTTTTCCAACAACTTTTTCTCTGTAACCAATCTTAATTCCAATTATTAACTATTTCCTTAAACAGGAAAAATATAATAAATTTCTATAAGAAACTATCTTATTTACAGACTTTTTTTGATTACATTATTTTATTAATCACTATTATACAAATAAAAAATCCCCCTTATTGGAGGAGGATATATTTATAGTTTATAGATTCATCTAATAATTAATCATAAAATCAGGATCATCAATTATTTTATCTATTAACTCATCACTATTAAATTTTCCTCTCATAAGTCTCATTGTATCCGCATGAGAAAACGCGACTTTGAAACCATCTTCAGGATTTGCTTTACTAGATTCAAGAACTTCCTTAAGTTTATTCCTGTCATTGTCATAACCACTTCGAATTGCCCAATAAATGATTGTCGGAGTAGTACATATTTTTAACGGTCTAAATTCAGCAACAGTTACTTTCTCAATACTCTCATTTACTATACTAACTTTTCCAGCCATACTACGATCTTCTGTAGCTATAAATCTCTGGCCATATTCTGCATGTGTAAACAAATGTGAAATAACCATAATTAATTCTTCACCCATTCCATCTTCACTTACTTTTCTAGTTCTGAAAAATTCAAAAAAATGAGTGTAAAATGATATTGATTGTCTTAATTCTATTGCAGAAGTCATGTTAGAATTTGTTAGATTCTTCTGCTTTGCTAAATATGCAAGTCTAATTATCTTACATAGCTCTTTTTCTTCCTCTTCACTTTCTCTATCATTATGCAATAACCGCGATATTGTTCCACCAGAATTGTTTACGGCTGATGCAGCTTTTACTAGATAGTTGTTTATCTTACTTAAATCATAATTCGCGGACAACTCCACAAGTAGATCGTATGTCCACTCCTCTTTCATCTTGTAAATAGCGATTCCATTTTCTAATAAATAAAGTAACATGTTTAATTCATTTTCATTTATGCTTCCACCTTTACATAATTCTAAATAAACCATCTCTGTAATAACCACAACATCTGCTTTCGCCTTAAAGTATTCTAAGATAATTTCTTTATTATTTGATTTTCCATGACCTACGATTGAACAAACATCATAAAAATATACACGTTCAGAATTCACAAGTTTTTCAACAACAACATCCTTGTCCATAATCAAATATGGTTCTATCAAATCTGCATTACTACAGCCTAAAGTATATTGATTTTCAATCTCGCACATTTAATCACCTACAGTCACTCTCTTAATTAACTTCATCAGCCGTTCTTTGTTGTGAGCAATATCAAATTTACTCATAAGTTCATATTCTAGGATTTTCTCAATATATACATCGAGTTTACTTAAATTCGAAATTCCAAGTGGTTCCATCAATACTTTATCACAATTATTATCAATTAACAGTTCAATGACTTCATCATCATTCATGTTAAGGTATTTATCCGCCACAGAATAATCACTTAATAGTTCTAACTCAAATAATCTCAGCAAAACAGCTTCTAATGGAGCACTGAAGTTGACAATTAAATTTGATACAATAGCATCTAAGTCATTTGGATAATAGACACTCAAAGCAGCATATGCTTTCTTAAATTCTGATGGTTCCATGATAATATTTGCTGCAAAGAAATTAGCTTCAATCTCAGCTTGATCTATTGAATATGCATCTGCTAATTCTTCAACAGTACAAAATTCTTCCGCAGTAAATTTGGTGCTTGAAGGTTGATACTTATAATGATATAAATCATGAAAAGAAGTAAATATTATCTTACATCTAGGTAGATTACTGTTTAAAATTACAAAGTCATTGTTTTTAATCCTACAATGTAAACCACCTATTTGCTTAGACTTTAAAGGTAGTACGAATAATTCTACATTTTCAGCCAAACACTTTGTAGCATATAAAACAGGTGCAAGACCATCCCATTGGTGTTTTTTGAAATCATTTATATATGGTAAAAGGGCCTTCTCTAGCCCTTTATTGTTTTCGACAATTCGTATAAACTTTTCTACATCCATAGGGCACCTCCTATACTAAATAATCCCCATCAACCATTACTTTAAATGAGTTTAGAATTTCCACTATCTCTTCTAAATCTTGAGAATCTTTCATAACTTCATCAGTTATATTTGAAACAGAAAATGACAACTGTATTTCTGTATCTACATGAGGGGGGGTTATTACAAAATCTTCACTCAAAACTTTGTCAATCGTAGAACCAACTGCTTCTGCAATATGTGATAATTCTCCTAATGTTACTCCTACTCTGTCTTTATTCAAGATTCTGCCAAGTTGACTCTTATCCATCCCTGCTCGTGTAGCAATATGTTTCTTTTTAATCCCAATTTCCATAATTAATGTATTTAGGTTGTCAATTATACGACTAGTCACTTTGTCCATTACTTTAGCACTCATAATATCACTCCTATCTCTATTTATATTGTACCACATTTTTCGAGAATTTAACATCTCAACCTATTAAATTCTCATTTCACTTACTATTTTTTAGTGCTTACGAGATATTATATCTCATTTTTTGAGAAAAAAGAAGTTTTTTTAAAAAATAAGTGGTTTTTTTATCAGATTTCTGAGCAAAACAGGTAAAAGCTTAGTAAATATGAGTAACTCATTAATTATTCATTATAGAAATCCAAAATATTCTACATACTCATCATACCAATCAGTATTCCATCGGTTATCCACACATAAATCATATAACATATTTTCATCATTTATATGCGCTGCAGTAATAATATTATGAGTACTCTTGTTTACAACATGTCCATTAAACAAGTTATCACACAAATGAGGAAAATAACTTGAACTCCTAATATGAGAGAATTCTGAATCCTTCTTAAGTATTACTCCGGTTAATTCATCATATTGAATATTAAACTCTTTAATTCTCCTCTTCTTAAGAGTCTTTCTAATACCCTGTATATTTTCATAATATCTTGCTCTAAGAAACCTAACTTCATTAGAATCACGAAGTTCATTATGAGTATTTTGAGAATATCTTAAGTAATCTTCTCTAGAAATCTTACCAGCATTCTGAATAGACTTTTCTAATTGTGCAATCACTACATAACTTCTTATAAATTGAAGCCCATCAAGCTCACCCTTGTCATCTTCAGAGACACCACCTACAAAATACATAGCATTTCCACGGTCAGTTCTCAGAATTGAATGTAACTGATTGGTACATATCCACAGATTACCATAATCATCAATTATACATCCTCTCTTCCAAGCATTATAGATTTCAGTTCCAGTTCTATTACTTCTTAATATTGTTTTATCAGGTGATTCAAAATCAATATCCGATGCATGATTATATATTCTAGAGAGATTATACTTATTCATTTAGTCATCTCCTTGTACATAGCAGTCAATTGAGACATTGCTTCATCTGATTTTGGATGATTACAAACATCAGGGTGTATTATTTTTGAAACTTTATTCCTCCATTGATCGGCTTTCAATTTGTCTCTATAAAAGAGAGGAGTTACACCTAGTTTTTTCTGTCTAACTTTACCTTCTAATTCAGTTAAATAAAAGATATACTCTTCTACATCACTTTTAAAATAGCTAACATTCTCCATAGTTTTGTTCTCGTTATATTTTTTTATGAACAACTGTAACTCAGTTATACCTTTCAGTATATTTTTCCAACTATCAGTTTTTATACTAATACATGTACCTGAATACTTTTTTATTTCTTCACGAGCATCAGATATATTTCTATCCATTTTCAATTCACTAACGGTTTTCTCATAGAATATTTTCATTTTGACCTCCAATTATATATATCATAATATTATCACAAAATAGAGCAACACATAAGTAATCTTATTACTCGAATTATTTTTATATATCTTCATAGGATATTTATGCTTATCAATCTGAGAATTAACCTATATGCAGTATTCTGATTAATCCACTTATTACCAAGCGTATAATACCCAAGTACTTTTTCGCAATACACTTGAAATATTTAAGCTTCTAGAACTTTTGCATCAATATCTCTTATTATCAAAGTATCTATTGAAAGTAATACACATCTTAGGATTCTTTTGTCAGGCTTACCCATCTTATCTTTTGCTAACAATTTGCTAACAAATGAAACGATATTAAATGATTACACCTGTTACTTAACATTGACTAACATCAGTCAAACTATTGGAAACACAGACAATTGATAATTATCATAGTTATCTGATAGTGGTGTTACAAAACTCAAAATCCAGAGCCCTTCGGGGCGTGCGGGTTCGATTCCCGCTTTCGGCACCACGTAAATAGCGACCTTCAAGAGTTTTCTTGAAAGTCGCTGTTTTGTTTTTTGTATATTTGCTAACAGTTGCTAATAAAACTATTCTTTAACTCACATGAAAAACTATGAAATCACAGCAATTTTCTTATGATTTTATGAGAGCTCAATTACTAAAAGTCCAGAGTACTTGTACTTTGATCTATTTTAAATGTTAAGTTTACTCGTCCCCTAGCAGCTTTTTTACTTTACAAATATACTTAAGTTGATCCAATGATAAGTATATCTGTTTTCGATAGATTATATTTTATGCAGTATCTTTATAGTATTTGTCCAAGAACTTTCAGTACTTCATCTAAAACGTCTTCAAATGTTAATCCAATTGCATAATCAAAATCCTTCTGGTATCTTAACCAATATTCATTCATGTCTTTGCTATTTCTTATTGTGTTGATTACTGATATGTAATCCTTCATCATGCTTTGAGTTCCTCTATATGAAGAAGTCATATTTAAAGCTTTTGAGAGCACTTTAAAATCAATATATTCCCACTTAAGTTTACTTAATATATAGACATCATAAAAATCCCTAGGACGAGTATTTTGGTCACTTCTCGAAATAATAGTTTCTAACTTTTCAGCTAAGATAGTTTCGACATTATAGGCTAATACTTCTAGATAACCTTCGTCAAATAACATCTCATAAGAAAATGATATTTCTTTTGGTGTAATTCTATCACCTGTTGTGACATCGAGTTTAATAGGAACAGTCATAGGTGGATATTTACCAATTAGACTCACTTTATAACCTGTATATGTGTCACCTTCTCTTATCTCACTTACTTTAGTAATCTCAAAATCAAATGGGTCATCAGTCTTCACTTTACATATTTTTTCAAACATCTCTAGGAGTAATTGCTCATTTAAAGGTAAACCTTTTAAAGTAACATCCATATCCATTGTTGCTCTAGTATTTAAACCTACAATAGACGCAATTAAGAAACCACCTTTCAAAATAAAATTATGTTTGTATTCTGATAGTGATATACGTTCTAACAAACGTTCAAGCATATAGTTTTGAAGAACGAGTTGTGCAGATATACCTGTTTCCTTAGAAATATTTTTAATCTTCGCCTTAAGTTGCATTGGATTTTTCATAGTAACACCTCCAAGTAATTCCTTAATCGTTCTTCAACACCAATAATCTTACTATACTCAGAAATTAATTTTATATCTCTATTCTCTGACTTAACGTAATTCTTAAATGCTTCTGAGATCAACTGTATATCGGTCTTATTTCTAGTCTTTAAAATATCACATAAGGTGCGTTCAGGATTATAACAGTAAACCTCATTACCACTTGGTGTTTTTACTTTGACTCTTCCAAGCTCATATAGATCAAGTTTTACACGATTTGAAATAATATGTTCCTTATCAACATTACTAGTATTGTAATTAAGTGGGAAAGTCATATTGTATTTGTTTGGCGTTCTGTCTGTGAGTCCATGTAGAAACAAAGATGTTGCCAATGAGAATATGCCCTTACGGTATCTTTGCTGCATATTAAAAATCTCATCTTCCCAAACTTCAGGTAAAATGTAAACACCCCGCCCTGCTTTTTCAATTAATCCTCTGTCAAATAGAAGTTTTAGTGTACTTCTCGATATACCAGCATCAATAACCTGTGCAGTTGTAACCGTACCATTATTTTTTTTCATAATCTCTATTATTTTCTCAGTATTTTTCATACAAACCACCTGTACTTTCTTGCATATTATCATATCATCAGTATGCATAAAAGTACAATCTTATTTATTTCATTGAATGTATTATTTTAAGTACTTGACAAATACAGGTATCAATCTGCTAACAAATTGCTAACAATTGAAACGATTTTAAATGTTCCCTACCATTACTTAATAATAGCTGTTATAAGTTAAACTATTGGAAATACAGACAACTGATATTTATTGGTGTTATCTGATAGTGGTGTTACAAAACTCAAAATCCAGAGCCCTTCGGGCCGTACGGGTTCGATTCCCGATTTCGGCACCACGTAAATTGAGACCTTCAGGATTGAAAATCGCTTTTTATTTTTGTAACTCTGCTAACAATGTAATTAATGAATCCTTACTAAATTACAGTCCCAAAGCTGATCTTATTACGATCAAAAGTACAGCATAACTTTACCTGCTTCCTCAGACACCATATTATTTCTTAGGTTACTTAAATCAGTTCTTGAATAAAGTATATTTGTATTCTTACAACTTGCATAATTAGGCAGTCTTTACTTATATAATTTCTCAAAGAACGATCAACATGACATCTGGCCTTTCCTCAATTTCTAGTTCAATTGCATAATCAAAATCTCTCTGGTAATTAAACCAATAGTCTTTCATGTCTTTACTATTTCTAATAATAACGGACTAAATTATCATCACTTAGTCCATTGTTATGCAATATTTTTTTTGCTCAATAGCTTTTTTAGAACAATGAAAAAATACAATACAATGCTCCAATATATTAACTATAAACTTTTCCTATACTTAGTATTTAGTTTGTCGATACTTTCTATTAATATATTTTAGCTTATGTCTTGTTTTATTTATAATAAATGTTACAATTTTTTCGTAGGATAATTTAATACTGGTGGTTGAAGATTGTTGAAGATATGCTTAGCATAACCGTAGGAGAAAGAAATAAAGACGCTCATCTTTATTTCGAAACTTTCAGGTCAGGAACAATAATCCGACACACTTCTGGAGAGATCTAATTAGACACCGAAGAAGCAATTTACGTATGTAAAGAATCTTTCAGGTTTAAAGGACAGAAATAAGAGCACTTAATTTTAGTGCACTTATTTCTTTTTTATTGCACTAAAATAATACTCATCACATTAATTGGAGGTTATTATGGAAATCGTTAAAGGAATCGGATTATTACTCATTGCATTATCAATGTTTTCACTATTTAGTTTGAAAATGCCCAAGGGGCAAGAAGCAATGTCAGGACTGGCCAATGCAGCAGTTGCAACTTTTTTAGTTGAAGCCATTCATAAATATATCAGTGGTGACTTGATTGGAATATCTTTTTTAGGAGAAGTAGGAAACGCTTCAGGTAGTATGGGGGCTGTAGCTGCCGTTATATTAATTGGATTTAGTATGAAAATTAATCCAGTTTATGCTGTTGTTGCAGGTGTATCTGTATCAGGCTATGGCATTCTACCTGGATTCTTTGCTGGTTATGTTATTGGCCTTATTGCCCCAATATTAGAGAAAAAGATCCCTCTTGGTCTTGATATTATTCTCGGTGCTTTACTTTTAGCACCAATTGCAAGAATGGTTGCTTTGATTACCGATCCCCTTGTAACCTTAACCCTCAACAATATTGGTGAAACCATTGCTATTGCAGCAGATCAATCTCCAATTCTAATGGGCTTTTTACTTGGAGGCATCATTAAAATGATTTGTACTTCTCCATTAAGTTCCATGGCACTTACAGCGATGTTAGGATTACAGGGATTATCTATGGGTATCGCTGCAATAGCATGTGTAGGTGGTTCTTTTACCAATGGTACAGTATTTAAAAGACTAGGCCTTGGAGATAATAGTAACGTCATCGCCGTGATGTTAGAACCCCTAACACAAGCAGACATCATTACTCAAAATCCAGTACAAATATATGCTTCAAATTTCTTAGGTGGTGCTTTAGCAGGTGTATCTGCAGCCCACTTTAATATCATCAACAACGCTCCAGGTACAGCGTCTCCTATCCCTGGTTTATTAGCACCATTTGGTTTTAATCCAGCAAGTAATGTTATCTTAGCTGTTATCTTTGCAATTATAGGTGGTACCATTGCAGGTTATATTGGTAGTTCATTCTTCAGGTTTATTGAAAATAGAAAATTAGTTGCTAAAAAAGCTTTTTCATAACTCACATATTAATACTTAAATTAATCAACCATAGCCTAGGCTATGGTTGACTATTTTTTGCACATTGCTCAATTGAATTCAGAAAATTTCCTATTACATTTCTACCAACCGGAACCATAGTTTATCAGATGACACCTGCTGGAGGATATCATATTTTGATTTAATGTTTACTATCTTAAAAAATACATTGTCGTCAAAATAGTCGAGTAATAACCTTACATTCTAGTGTACAATATAAGTAGGAAATGGAGAATAAGATGAGAACACCACAATACAAAGAAGTGAAGAAAATACTTTACAAGGACCAACACCCTGATAGTTGGTATGTCAACTTTTATCGGATGTCACCCTACCTTGCTTGTGAACACGGGTGTACCTATTGCTATGTAAGAGCAGAAAAGTACAACATTGAAGGCAGTTTTGAGAAGGACATTGTTGTCAAGCAAAACACCCTTGACAGGCTAAAAGAAGAACTGCCTAAACTTAGAGAGTATGGGACCATCGGCATCTCTACTGGTACCAGCGATTCTTATCAGCCTATTGAAAAGGAATTAGAAATATCCCGAGAAACACTTAAGTTGATCAGGGACGTTAAGTATCCTGCCACCTTCTTAACAAAATCTGTTTTGATGAATCGTGATATCGATATCTTCAAAGATATGAAGACTTATGCAGATATACATATCAATATGACACTCACAAGTCTCGATGAAGAAGTGACTAAAATCTTCGAACCTAAAGCACCTTCTGTCAAAGAAAGATTAGACTCTATTAAGCTTTTAAAGGCTAATGATATCGGTGTGGGTATTTCAGCAATGCCTTTACTTCCCTATATAACAGAAACAAAAGTAAGTATCATTGATCTTTTAGATCAACTCAAGGCTTTAGATGTTGATTTTTTAGTGCCTATGGTCTTGGCATTAAATCCTGGAAGACTTAAAGAACTCTACTTTGAAACATTGAAAGTTCATTATCCGCATTTGGTCAACAAATACAGAGACCTATACTCAAACAATACAGACTATGGTGGTCCCCGTTATAGCAACAAAAAATTCTATCAGGACATGAGAGATTACATGAATACCATTGGTCTTTCCCAGAGGTTACCCCTTAGATACTATAGAACACAGTATAACAATTACCATACCATAGAACTTCTATTAGACCATATGCTGTCCCTATATAAAAACAGAAACATTGATATCACAAGGTTACGAGCTGCTAACAAACGCTATATGGCATGGCTTAAGGAAGAACGATCTTATGTGGCTAGAAGAAGAAATCTCAAGTTTGACTTGGTCGATGAAAAAGTAGACAGCCTTTTAAGAAGTGATGAGTTTGATAAAATTATTAAGAATAGAAAACTCTCTAACTTCATCAGAGAAATCATCGTTGATGGGGCTGATTATGATTATTGTACCCTTAAACTAAAATAGAGTAATCCAGAATTGTAAACCACCCCTAAAAGTTAGACCATGAATCTAACTTACTAGGTGGTCGTTTTTTTTATAGCAAATACGGATTCGTGTTAAAGTTAAAAGCATTACAAGCTTATTTGAATGATAAAAGTGGATACAAATATCTTGGCAAAAGGACGTCAGTCTGATTTAAAGAAACTGAACAAAACTAGAAGAATACAAAGACTTTGTACTTTTTTACTGTGTTTTTACCTCTTATCAAAAGTAGAATTCATTTTAAAGATGTTTGTCCATCTACTGATGCAACTTGTAATAAATTTCGTATGTAATTATTAAAAACTTTTTTGTTTGTGCGTGTGTCACTCTTTCGGCACTACAAAACCCTCATAGACTACCATGAGGTTTTTTACGTTGAGACAACTGTATCCTCATCGAAAGCCCATCATTATATCTATTTACTGGTACTGACTCATGACGTCAACAACAGAATTCATAATAATAGACCATACCAAGTTGATATGATCTTTAAATATTAACTCACCTTAATTCGTTTACATCAACTTTGTACTAACATTATAATACTTTATTATCTATAACATTTTAACTAGCTACTTTCTTATAAAAGTGCCAGCATTTACTTTCATCAACTCATATACTAATTCTTTCTTCCTCATGGAAAGCGTCTTTTCAGTTAGTATAATCATATTATATACTAACTGAAAAGACGACCCAGATTTATTAACCGACTTCAATTAACCAGCTTTCAAACCATACAAAATAGTCAGCACATTAGTTAACTAATCTTGGGTTATACAACTTCAGTGCAGCAGATCACAACAACATTTGATGCTCTTTCCTTAACTATCTTTTTCTCAGTCTAGCGTGAATAACTAATCGACCATCTTTAATTTCATATGTACATGTAGATAATGTTAAAATAACATCTGTATCATATAGTTTTGTATCGGTTTTATACATACTACTTGACTGCAATTTTTCTAGAAACATCAAATAATCGTCTTTATCATCAAACTGTGTCCTAATATAGTAATTGGATATATCTGTGATATATACTGAAAAAATATCCCATTCCAATTCCTCATAAATAGTATCCATTTCAATTACTGCAAACTCATTAAAAAAATCCTCATTTTTATACATATTTAAATTCTGAAACATTGAACCATTTTTCATGTTATGACCATATAAAATATAATGTCCTTTTAAATTTTCCTCTTCGCTTACGCTATTTCTATAATCCATAAATATACTGCCTGAGATCGACTCCAAATGTTCGAAAGAATGATTTAAGTAATAGCTATTGTTCTCAGTCTGTAAAACAGGATAGTTAATCTCAGTGCCTTCAATTTCAATCCAACCTACAGTATCCTCATTCATATCTATTAAGTCACTATACTTTTCTAGAATTTCCATTGACACAGTTACTTTCTCTTCTTCAATTAATATATTATTCTCTGGATTTATTTTCTGAGAGATATGCTTTTGATCTTCAGAATCCATTGTTGTAATTTCTTCTGGGAGAAAATTTTCAGTTATGTTACTTTCATCCTCAAACTCCGATACTTTGTTTCTAATATTCTCATAGCTCTGTTGTACATGGTGTTCTCTTACAAGGTAGTATGAAAAATAAGCAACAAGTGAAGCTAATAATAAAATTATAGTGTTGATAATAAACCGCTTCTTATGTGAATTTTTCTTTTCGTTACCACATTTATTTAAATATCTCAAATTTTCTATGTATGATATACGATAATATCATACCCTCCTTTCAACAAAACTTACTATCTATCTTAATATCAATCAATACTCAAATTATTGAATTTCATTATACTTAACAATGTCTTTTCTTTAAGTTTTACTCCAATATTTTTGAGTTAACATAATCAAACATACTGCTAAATTATAAACTATTACCTTTAGAAAGCTAGAGATAATTATGGAGTCAATAATCCTCTATAACACTATAGGTTATTTCTAAGTAAGTATTAGTATCTCTAAAACAATTTGTGACTGAAAGAAACCTCCTTCACGAAATAAGTGAAGAGGTTTCCCTAAATGGATTCTTTTGAGGTTGCTTTGCCCTTTGAGGATTAAAATTTTTAATCCTCAAATCTTGCTTTAACTACTAATATACTTGAAAACAAGAACACAATCGTAAAAATCCAACTTATATTTAATCTATCACCAGTTTTAGGATTTTCAACCTGCTCTGATTCTCCAGGATTTGCAGATCCTCCCGGAACTATAGGTTCGTCAAGTTCAAAATACTCATCAGAATCTTCTGGTTCGACAGACTCTTCTTGGTCTTCAGAATTTTCCGGTTCATCTGTATCATCTATATTATCTATGTCATCAGTATCATCAGTGTCATCTGAGTCATCTGAGTCATCTGAGTCGTCTGAGTCGTCTGAGTCGTCTGAGTCGTCTGAGTCGTCTGAGTCGTCTGAGTCATCGGAGTCATCTGAGTCATCGGAGTCATCGGAGTCATCGGAGTCATCTGAGTCATCTGAGTCATCTGAGTCATCGGAGTCATCGGGTTCACTATCTGGATAAAATCCATCATTCTCTACAAATGTACGCTCACCTTTCAAAGCAGTAATTGTAGTAGGATCACTTCCTTCAGTCTGGACAGTATTAGTAGGATAGTCCTGATCTGTTTCATCAATATCTGTTATAACTTCTCCCGCT
>PPCM01000671.1_pt1 | contig 23895 bp, 23 predicted proteins | sample 1555541 | NCBI WGS metagenome assembly PPCM01 (sample SAMN05284479, study PRJNA326546) | Marine sediment metagenome, whole genome shotgun sequencing project. | isolation source: marine sediment | place: Germany: Wadden Sea | collected 2012-09-05 | reverse complement strand
TAAAAGATACTTTTAGAGATTTTGAGAAAATGCGTCAGCAACTGAAAGAAAACAAAGTAATGGCGCAACAATATGAATCTAATAGAAAAGATTTAATAAGTAATATATCTCATGATCTAAAGACACCAATTGCTTCAATTATTGGTTATGTTGAAGGTATTTATGATGGTATCGCTGATACACCTGCAAAGCGAGAAAGATATTTGCAAATCATTTATAAGAAATCACTTGATATGAATCGATTGGTGAATGATTTAATCTTGTTCTCAAAATTGGATGTTAATAAGGTCGCTTTTAAGTTTGACAAAATTAACTTTCAAATTTATATAGAAACATTATTTGAAGAGTATGGTATTGAATTGCAGGAAAATCAAGTTGAATTAGTTTCAAGGTATCAGGCAACAGAGAATATGATGCTTGCGATAGATGCTAAACAGTTGAGACGTGTATTTAATAATATAATTGGAAATGCAATGAAGCATTTAAACAAAGAAACAAAAGCTATTGAAATTGTAGCCTATGAAGAAAAAGATGAAGTTGTGATTAGGATATCAGACAATGGGATAGGGATTCCAAAAGATAAAGTTGATTTTATATTTGATAGATTTTATAAAGGTGATGTTTCACGAAATACCGAAGTTGGAAGTAGTGGTTTAGGATTATCAATTTCTAAGCAAATTGTTCTTGCTCATGGTGGTCGAATTTGGGCAACTTCAGAAATTGGAGAAGGAACAATAATATACTTTACAATTTCAAAAAAGGAGGAAAAACGTGGCTAAAATTTTAATTATTGAAGATGAAACGAATATTGCAGAGCTAGAAAAAGATTACTTAGAATCGAATGGTTTTGAAGTAGATGTAGTACATGATGGACAAGTTGGTTTGGACAAAGCCTTAGAGAATACTTATTCCTTGGTAATTGTTGATTTAATGTTACCTAATTTATCTGGTTTTAGTATTATAAAAAGAATCAGAGAGCATAAGGATATTCCACTTTTGGTAGTGTCAGCTAAAATAAAAGAAGTTGATAAAATTAGAGGTCTAGGTTTAGGTGCCGATGACTATATTACAAAACCTTTTAGTCCAGGTGAGTTGGTAGCTAGAGTGAAGTCTAATTTAATGAAATACAACCGATTAGTGGGTAAAAGCGTAGAAGAACATACTATTGAAGTTGGTGACTTATGTATTGATATATCAACACATGAAGTTATTTTAAATGGTGAAACACTTGTCTTTACAACAAAAGAATTTGAATTGCTAGCTTTTATGGCTCAAAATCCAAATGTAGCATTCAGTAAAGAAAGACTATTCTCAAGAATTTGGGGTGCTGATAACTATGGTGATATTGCTACAGTAACAGTACATATTCAAAAAATCAGAAGTAAGATAGAAGAGGATTCTTCAAATCCTAGATATATTGAAACTGTTTGGGGTGTAGGGTATAGATTTGTAGATTAATGGAGGAAGATATGCTGTTAAAGATGCACGGGACTGAGAATGTGTTCTATTTATACGATGTCATGGATTTAGCTCTTGAAGATAAGGTTATGTCTGATATGACAAAAGAACTGTGTCAAGATGGTGCAGATGGTATGTTATTTGTCTGTGATTCTAAAGATGACCATGCAAAAATGAGAATCTTTAATTCTGATGGATCTGAACCTGAAATGTGTGGTAATGGATTAAGATGCCTTGCTAGATATGTTCTTGATAAGTTTGATTTAGAAGAAGGTATAATTGAAACCCTTAAGACATCTTATAAAGTAAAAAGTATAGAGGATTTCCACGGTGTAAAGGGAATTCAGATAGAATTGTACCCTGTTAAACAATTAAGTCATAAAGGATTAATTGACTTTGAAACAGATTATGATTTTCACCATTATACAGTTTCTAATCCCCATATAGTTGGATTAGTTGATGATCATATGAAAAGAGAGGATTTGATCACTCTTGGGAAGTATGCAAATGATCATTTTGAAGGCGGTATGAATGTCAATATGCTTAGAATTATCTCTCAAGGTAAGATCTATGTTCAAACTTTTGAACGAGGCGTTGGAATAACAAAGTCCTGTGGAACTGGTATGACATCTTCTTCTGTGGATTATGCAATTAGAAATGATTATTATAATAAGCCTATAGAAGTTTATAATGACGGTGGTATGATTGAGTGTGAAGTGATAAGAAAAGATGATTTTTCTGTATTGTTCACAGGCAATGCAACTTATATGTCGAAGCATGATCTAAAAGGTAATCTATTAGAGGAGTTTGAAGAATTAGAAGCATACAAACATTTTTATAATATGACGCGTCAGGCGATTTAAACCATGGAAACATGGTTTTTTTATCGATATAAAAAAAAGCACTGAGTGCTTTTTAGAAAAGTAAACTTGATGTTACCATTGTAACAATAATTAAAAATACTACAGGTACTCCTACAACAATGGAAGCTTCTTTTGATTTCATTTCATGTGTCTCTTTAAAACCAATGTATAAAACAATCATACTCCAAATTGTAAATATGTTGACGATGCTTAATAGACTGTACATCATTGGACTTGTTGTTTGATCTATAAACATTGCTGGTGAAAATGAAAAAGCTGTTCCAGTAATTCTTGTTAAGATACCAGATAATATAGCACCTATTTGAGATATGATACCTGCAAACAAATATACTGCTAAAGTTTTCTTATATCCTGTTTTACTCATAAACATCACAATTATATGATAGATAAAAGCAATTAAGAATGGTATAAGTGCACCTATGATTCCTCCAAATATTGTACTAACAATAAGAAGAGTGTTGATGGTTTGTTCAGTGACTACTTGACCTGTGCTTTGAAGTTGTTGAATCATTTGCTCCTTAGCCATAGGACTGTATGTATTTAAGACAATAGTAATAATAATAAGAGCCGCTGTGATTAAGTAAATACCTAATATTTTAGGATTTTCCTTCATGCTTTTGAATGCTCTCGCTGGATCTGTAAAAATCATCATCAGTTTTTGACCCAATGAAAGATTTTCTGTTTCTTCTTGTAGTTCGTTTAGATTTAATTCGCTCATAATATCCCTCCTGTAAGAATTGTATCAATCCTATTATGGTTATTCAAAACCTAGATTGAAAATTAAGATAAAGTTAAGACTTTTTATTCTTTATTGTAAGAAATGATCGGACATCAAATAGAGTGAAAATATGAGTTCACAGTTTTAGAGAATAACCATCAAATAAGTAAGAATTATATTATTTAATTTGGGCTTAATGTCTAAATTATTTTTTTTTACGATATAATTAAGGAAAATGGAACTTTTATAGAAAAAGTTACGTCATATTGTTGAACCTTTCGAAGGGAGTGAAAAGATTGGAGAACGAAAAAAACCTAATCCTTCAAAGCATAAGCGGAGATGTACAAAGCTTTGAAACATTGATTAAGGGTTATCAAAAAATGGCGTTCAATGTCGCCTATAGAATCATGGGAAATGAAGAAGATGCAAAAGACATGACCCAAGATGCTTTAATTAAAGTCTACAAGAATCTGAAGGGATTTAGAATGGATTCATCTTTTTCAACATGGCTTTATCGTATTGTAATGAATACATGTAAAGATGAATTGAGAAAGAGAAAAATGAAACTTGTTTCGATCGATCAACCGATTGAAACGAATGATGGACAAATGCAAATGGATTTAGAAGATCATGGGTTAAAACCTGATGAGATAGTGACTCAGAGGGAAACTCAAAAGGAAGTTCATGAAGCATTACAACAAGTGAGTGAGATCAATAGAATCGTTGTTGTTCTTCGAGATATAAAAGGATTTTCATATTCGGAGATAAGTGACATTATTGATGTACCTGTTGGGACAATAAAATCAAGAATCAACAGAGGTAGACAGGAACTCAAAAAAATTCTCATGAATAAGCGGAATTCATCCATCCATTTTATGAGAAAGGAGGTTTAAAGATGAAATGTACTGAATTTGAATTATTATTGAATGAATATGTTGATGGCGAATTAACACATTCACAACATGAACTTGAAGAACATATGAAGACGTGTGAAAATTGTAGAAGACTTTATGATGATGCCGTTGAATTAAAACAATTGTTAAGCGGTTTAGATGATATAGATTTACCTGATGATTTTGAAGAGACACTTCATGAGAAGCTCGTTGCTACTCAAAAGGAATCAAAAGTAACCCCTCTAAGAAAATACAGAAATACATGGAAATTACTTGGATCTGTTGCTGCAGTTGCAATAGTATCAATTACTGTTTATACTGCTATGCCGAGAATGACTTCAGATGATGCTGTAAATTTTGCTGGCGTAGCTGACTCGAATGAGCTAGCTTTTGATATGGCTACAGAATCAGTTGAATCGAATGCTATGGAGATGGCGACTGAAGAGGCAGCTGAAGAATCAGTTGTTGCAGAAGCTGAATCTGTAACTGTAACAATGTCAGCGGATACAGGACTTCAAAGCAAAGCATACACTCTTAGAATGGTGCCAACATCTAAAACCAAAAAAGGGCAGATGTATCAGATTAATGGTTATGCTGACAGTGTATTAAAGATAGTGGAAACACTTGATTATAAGGATTTAGAGATTCTTGAGAATCAATATATTTTCTACTTAAAATCAGATGATGTTCATCTAATTGAAGAGAGAATATTACCATTATCATCTATGAGAATCGAGGATATTGTACAACTTGATTACTCATATGAAATTGATATGCTCTATGAGAATATCAGTCTTTTAGAAGATGAAATAGCAGAGCTTGAAGCGGCTGATTCAACAGATGTAGAGGCTACAAATAAATTAGATTTAAAACGCTCGGAACATGCTCAATATACAGAAGTGTTGGAAGAGGTTGATATATATAAGGATTATCAACAGATTATAATTATTATAAGTGAGGAGTAGGGATATGAAGAAATTTTTATCATTAAGCATCATTGTTGTGATGGTGGCTATGTTATTGGTTGGCACGATGAATGTAACACAAGAAGTAACAGCAGAAGTGGCTGAAACAACAAATGTTGTATCAGTGAGTGGTGTAGGTACCATGACTGTTAAACCAGATATTGCATATATCAATGTTGGTGTAGAAACACAAAACTCAGATGCAGCTGTTGCTCAAGAAGAAAATGCAACAAAAATGACAGATGTTATGGCAGCTCTTAAAAAAGTTGGTATCGCAGAAGATGATATTAAAACAGTTCAATACAGTATTTATGATCGTTATGACTACAAAGAAAATGGTGTGGATGAAAAATACTATGTAGTAAACAATAGTGTTCAAGTTACAATCAAAGATATTGATAAAGTTGGTGATGTTATCGATTCTGTTGCAAATGCAGGTTCAAACAATATTTCTAGCATTCAGTTCGGTATTTCAAACGAAGATGAAGTTTACCAAGAAGCTTTAAAGCTTGCAATGTCTAGTGCTAAATCTAAAGCTACGGCTATTATGGGTACATTCGGTAAGACACCAGGCTTACCATCAAGAGTAAGTGAATCAAGTTACTATGGTGGAGCTGTAAGAATGGATTACAATATGTATGCTGCTGAATCTAAAATGAGTACGCCGGTATCGGCTGGGGAATTAACGATTACAGCTAATGTATCTGTAGAATATAATTACTAAAATAAAAGGCATTTTGCCTTTTTTTAGTTTATACGGACATCCTTTTCGTGTAGAATGGAAGTAGTAAACATTTTGATACTATATGGGAGAATATATGAGTAATTTAGTAATGATCATCGATGGAAACAGTTTAATGAACCGTGCATTTTATGGCATACCACCTTTGACTACCAAAGATGGTATTCATACAAATGCAGTTTTAGGTTTTTTAAATATGATGAATAGATTAGTAGATGAGTATCAACCTACTCATTTAAGTGTTGCATTTGATTTAAAAGGTCCTACTTTTAGACATAAGGCATTTGAAGAATATAAAGGTACAAGAAAAGGTATGGCAGATGAGTTAAGAATGCAGATGCCAATAGTAAAGGAAATCCTTGAAAAATTAAATATTCATATAATGGGTATTCAGGGGTATGAAGCAGATGATTTGATCGGTACTGTTGCAAAGCATTTTTCTGCTAAGAAAACAGATGTAAAGATTGTCACTGGAGATAAAGATGCTCTTCAATTAACGGATGAGTATGTACAGATTTTATATGCAAAAAAAGGACAGTTCCTACCTTATACTTTTGAGATGATTAAAGAGGAGTTCGGTGGTGAACCACTAGGTGTTATTGATTACAAGGGATTAGCAGGAGATTCATCAGATAATATTCCTGGAATTCCAGGCTTTGGTCCTAAAACAGCTATGAAACTATTAGCGCAGTTTGGTTCTGTTGAAGGTGTAATTGAGCACGTGGATGAGGTATCAAATAAAAGGTGGCAAAATCTTATTAGAGAAAATGCTGAACAAGCGCTTCTTTCAAAAAAATTAGCGACTATCATGATTGATGTTCCAGTTGATTTTGAAGATGAAGAACTTATTTTAGGTGCACCAGATTATGAACCATTAATAGAAACACTAACACGTTATGAATTTACTAGACTTCTATCAAGATATAAATCTCAAGATATGGATGTTGCAGGTGATCATATTGAGGAAGTAATTGAACCTATAGTTTTAGATAACGAAGAGACTAGAAGAGATTTAAGAGCCATCATCAAACATTCAAAGTCGTTTGCAGTGGCAATGATCAGTGATAAGAATAATATTCTTACAGATGACATTTTAGGAATGTCGATATACGTAAAAGAAAAATATTATTATATCCCATGCGATGAAAATATTATTTTAGAGTATAAAGATATCTTTGAAGATAGAAATATTGAAAAGTGTGGTCATGAACTTAAACAAGTATATTTAAAGCTATTCAGATACGGTATCCGACCAGAAGGCTTTAAGTTTGATACATTTATAGCTGCTTACTTAATAAGTCCTAGCTTAAAATCTTATGAGTTATCTGAGCTATTAACAAAAGAGACAGCAAAGAGTATTATGAGTCAAGAAGATTTCTTAGGTAAGGGAAAGAAAGCAGAATTATTTGAGTCTAAAAGTTTAGAGGAGTTATCACAATTTGCATCAAAACAAGTATTTGCAATTAAAACAATAAAAGAAAGTTATGCAAAGACTCTAAAGGATTTCGAATTAGAAGAATTGTACTTTGATGTAGAATTACCTTTAGTAGAAGTACTTGCAGATTTAGAGTTTAGAGGCATGGAAGTTGATGCAGAAGCTTTAGATGAGATGGATGAGTTATTAACTAAGAAGGTAAATGACTTAACTAAAGAGATATATGAACTTGCTGAAGAGGAATTTAACATTAATTCACCAAAACAATTGGGTGTGATACTGTTTGAAAAACTTATGATTCCACCTGTTAAGAAAACAAAAACAGGTTACTCAACAAGTCACGATGTGTTAATGAAGATTAAATACGAACATGAAATTGTAGAAAAAGTAGTAGATTATAGAACATATGCAAAATTAAAATCAACTTATATTGATGGTTTAAAAGCTGTGATTAATCCTGTATCGGGTAGAGTACATTCTAGTTTTAATCAAACCGTTGCTGTAACAGGTCGATTGAGTTCTACAGATCCTAATATGCAAAACATTCCTATGAAATTAGAAGAGGGAAGAAAGATTAGAAAAATCTTTGTTGCAAGTGAAGGTTATGAGTTTGTTGATGCTGATTATAGTCAAATTGAATTAAGAGTATTGGCTCATATGTCAAATGATAAGATGCTAAAAAAAGCTTTTACTGAGGATATTGATGTCCATGCCTTAACTGCTTCATCAGTATTCCATGTACCTATGGAAGAAGTGACGAGATTACAAAGAAGTCGAGCAAAGGAAGTTAATTTTGGTATCGTTTATGGTATGAGCGATTTTGGTCTATCAGAGAACTTAAAGATTACAAGAAAAGAAGCAAAACTATATATTGAAAACTACTTTAAGCAATATGAGTCTGTTAAAACATATATGGAAGAGAAAGTTAATGAATGTAAGGAAAATGGCTATGTTACGACCATTTTAAATCGTAAGAGAACCATTCCAGAAATCAACAGTTCTAATTTCAATTTAAGATCATTTGGTGAAAGAACTGCCATGAATACACCTATTCAAGGAAGTGCTGCTGATATCATTAAGATTGCGATGATCAAAGTATACAATGCATTGAAAGATGGTAATTATAAATCGAAGTTATTACTTCAAGTACACGATGAGCTCTTAATAGAGGCCCATAAAGATGAACTTGAGGAAATTAAAGAGCTATTAAAGAATAATATGGAACACGCTGTAGAATTATCAGTACCATTAGATGTTGATATGAATGTAGGGAAGAATTGGTATGATACAAAGTAAAATTATTGGTTTAACAGGTGGAATTGCTTCCGGAAAGAGTACAGTATCAGAGTATTTAAAATCAAAAGGTATTCCTATTGTTGATGCTGATATCGTATCTAGAGAAGTTGTAGAACCTGGGAGTAAGGGCTTAAATCAGATTGTTGAAGCATTTGGTAAAAAAATGTTGATTGATGGTTATCTAGATAGGAAAGCTTTGCGAGAACTCATTTTTAGTGATGATAGTCAACGTTTAAAACTAAATGCTATATTGCATCCAATTATTCATGATGAAATTATAAATCAGTTAGAAGCATTTAAAGGCATACATCCGATTATAATTTTTGATGCACCACTTCTAATTGAAAACAATTTGATATCAATGGTAGATGAACTTTGGGTAGTATCTGTTAACAAAGAAATTCAGATTGATAGAGTTATGGTTAGAGATCAAGTAACTAAAGAGCAAGCTGAAAGTATTATTGATAAACAAATGTCATTAGAAGAAAAACTTAAGTATGCTGATGTTGTTTTAGATAATAATATGGATATACAGCATCTATACAATCAAATTGAAGAGCATTTAAATAAGACTTGTTAGGATTTTCCTAGCAAGTTTTTACTTATGATTTCCTAGTGAGATATTTTACTTTTAAAACAGATGTGATAAAATTTAGGATAACGAAATTTAGTGATTACTAAAAAATGAATATGCAGATAGTATTTGTGGGATTTGATAGGTTGAAATTTGCTTTAGAAGAAAGATAATGAGATTTATGATAGTAAGTATCATTGCTTCCTTTATCGATAACAACCACCATTTATGCTATAATACGATACATGGGGGGAATCATATGTTAGGAACAATTGTTAATGCAATTGCCATTCTTATCGGAGGAAGTATTGGTACGATATTTGGTAATAAATTTACAGAACGTTATAGTGAAATTGTGACTCAAGCTATTTCATTATCAGTTATTTTGGTTGGCTTAATGGGAGCAATTAAGGTGAATAATATTCTTTTATTGATCTTAAGTATGGCCATAGGTAGTTTAATAGGAGAATTCATTAATATTGAAAAAAGACTGAATAACCTAGGTGATTCCTTGCAGAAAAGATTTGCAAAAAAAGGACATAATATTACTGAAGGTTTTGTTATGGCAACACTCATATATTGCGTCGGTTCAATGGCCATATTAGGTTCAATTGAGAGTGGTGTAAAAGGTGAGCATACGACTTTATTTGCAAAATCAATATTAGATGGTGTATTCTCAATTGTCTTTGCAAGTACGTTAGGGTTTGGTGTGGCATTATCTGCGGTTAGTGTGTTTATATATCAGGGTTCAATTACTCTTCTTGCCAATCAAGCAGCTGGTATCTTAACACCACCGGTGATTAACGAATTATCGGCAGTCGGTGGTTTACTGATTATGACCATCGGTTTTAATACATTAGGATTAACTAAAATACGCGTTGGAAATATGTTACCAGCAGTATTTATTCCAGTTATTTATATGTCATTTTTTTAGGAGGCAAAATGAAAGTTTTATTTACTTATGATTATGGGCAAATATGCATGGATGAAATTAAAGCACTTGGCATTGATGCCGTTTATTACGATGAGAAACGCATTGATGAATACAAAGATATAGAAGATGTGGATGTATTGGTTTGTTATAAACCATTTGATAAAATTGATTTACATGATTTTAAGAATCTAAAGCTTATTCTATTATCAAGTATTGGCTTCGATCAATTACCTAAAGATGTTGTAGATGAACTTGGCATCACTGTCTGTAATAATAGAGGTGGTTATTCGATTCCTATGGGAGAATGGATTGTCATGAAATTGCTTGAGATGAGTAAAAATTCGAAAGGAATGTATGAGAATCAGCAAAAGAAACGATGGAAGCCAGATACAGGAATCATAGAAATATACAAAAAAAAGATTGTATTCTTTGGTACTGGTACGATAGCACAAGAAGCTGCAAAGCGACTTTCTGGGTTCGATGTAGAAGTAATAGGTTTAAATACAACAGGCCATGATGAAGAATATTTTAGTCAGTGTTATCCTTTAAGTGATGCAAAAGAGATTGTAAAAGATGCTCTTGGAGTCGTTGTTGCACTTCCACTTACAGAAAGAACGAGTGGTATTGTGGATAAAGATATATTAGACAATATGCATAAAGATTCAATTTTGATTAACATAGCACGTGGTGAAGTCATTGATGAAGATTATCTTGTAGATACTTTAAAAAATAAAAGGATTAAAGCAGCTGCACTAGATGTTTTTAATGAAGAACCATTACCAAAGGAACATCCATTGTGGAATTTAGACAATGTGATTATCACTTGCCATAATTCATGGATTTCTGAAATGAGAAACAGTAGAAGATTTGATTTGATAAAAAAGAATCTTATTAAATATAAAAAAGGTGAAGAACTTTCAAATATCATTAACATCCTAAGAGGCTATTAAAGGAACTTAGGATTTATTATTCATAATTGTTTTAGGAGGTAGTTTAAATGAAGAAAATAATAACGCTTTTACTAGGTGTAGTACTTATATTTACTTTGGTAGGATGTATGGATCTTGCTACAAATGATGTAAATGAGACAGAAGAAGATGAAGTTGTAGTTACTGCATACAGTCCTGTAGATGTTACTACATTGACTGATGACAATAGACCAGTAGTAACAATTGAAATGAATGATGGGAATAAAATTGTGATGAAACTTGTACCTGAAGTAGCACCGAATACGGTAAATAACTTCATTTCACTTATTAATCAAAACTTTTATGATGGTCTTACATTCCACAGAGTATGGTCTGGTTTTATGATACAAGGTGGAGATCCAGAAGGTGATGGAACAGGTGGTCCTGGTTATGAAATTGAAGATGAGTTTTTTGCAGTAGAAGAAGCAACGGGCTATTATTTAAGTCATGTTAGAGGTGTTTTATCCATGGCTAAAACACAATTTCCAGATTCAGCTGGTTCACAGTTCTTTATTATGCATGCTGATTCTACGGATTTAGATTTGAATTATTCAGCTTTTGGTCTTGTAACTGAGGGTATGGATGTTGTTGATGAAATAGCAAGCGTTGAGACTGGAAAAAGAAATAAACCCGTTGAAGATGTCATTATTAAATCGATTAAAGTTGAACTAAATGGATACGAATATGAAGAACCAACAAAAGTTGAATAGCTCAGAATTTCTGAGCTTTTCCTATTATAATATTGACTTATAGTCATAAAAAACATATAATGTAAAAGTACTTTTGCGGATGTGGTGGAACGGCAGACACGCTACCTTGAGGGGGTAGTGCTCTTATGGGCGTGCGGGTTCAAATCCCGCCATCCGCACCAATACTAAGTTTGAAGGAGATTGTGATGACCCTATTTAGGTAGTGGTCGCATACTCTCTTTTTTATTTTCAACCGACCACTTTCCAAGCAACTATAGGAAGGTGGTTTTTTATGTTAATTAAGCATTGCATTAAGATATTCATGGACAACAAGAAAATGATGAATGTGAGTAAGTTGACACTCAAGAAGTACTCTTACTACTTCAACGATTTACAGGATTATTGTATCGAGAAAAAGAAAGTATCTATAGAGGATTTAACAGCTCCATTCATGAGAGAATATATCCTCTATAGAATCGAAGTGTTGGAGAACAAAGAAAGTACTATAAATTCCCATATCAGAGCATTTAAAAGTTTCTTCAATGAGCTCATAAGAGAAGAGTTAATCACAAAGAATCCGATTGATAAAATCAAGTACATGATAGAGGATATACGGATAGAAACCTTACTCAGGAGCATTTAGATAAGATGGTGAACTATTACATCAGAAGGAAGAAAAAGGGCTATGACTTCCACAATGAACGGGGATACATAGCAATAAAGTTACTACTTGGTACTGGTATCAGAAGTGGTGAAATCCTGAATCTGAGATGGAAAGATGTGGACTTCATTAATGACACAATAACTGTGTTTGGTAAAGCTAGAAAACAAAGAACCATACCACTCCATAAACAATTGAAAAAGGATTTATGTGAGTATAAGATATACTTAGAGGTCGTCTTTGAAAAGGTATCTTCAGATGATTATATTTACTGTACAAGCAATAATAGTCATGCCTCCAAATCAGCTATAGACAATGTGTTTAAACGTCTTAGAAAGGCAGTAGACATTTCAGATGTAAGGTGTTCGCCTCATACTTTTAGACATACCTTCAGCAAACATTGGATACTAGGAGGTGGAGATGTATATTCGCTACAACGAATACTAGGACATAGCCGATTAGACTCTACACAAAAGTATGTTAATCTATTTTCTACAGCTCTTAAAACTCAAAACAATAAGTTTAATCCATTGAATGATATAGACATATAATATGTAATGACCCTAGTCAGAATTAGGGTCATTTTTATTTGTGTTCTCTATAAAATTTAAGTTTTATATGATACGATAAAACTGTAAGGTTTTAACAAATGGAAACTTTAGGAGATTTCATGAAAATAGTTTGTATTATTTGAATTTGCTAATAATTTTATTGATAATAGGCTGTAACCAATAATCCATTACGGATAATAACGTTAGTGAATAGTGGGAAGTTATTTGAGTGGGTTGATTAGGAGGACAAAATGGCAAATGTTTTAAAAATACGAGAGGATTTGTGGGACTGTATTAAAGTAAAGTATGATGATGAACATTATACGAATGTGATATTGGATAGTATTAATTTCCTTGGAGCTGTTATCAGAGAGAAGGCGGACTCTACTTTAGATGGAAAAGATTTAGCTCAAACTGTCTTCTCTCCCAATAATCCTAAAATCCAATTGAATAATCTGGCAACCCAAACAGATAAGAGTATACAAAAGGGGATGATGGATTCAGTATCGGGGCTTTATCAACTTATTAGGAATCCAAGAAGTCATGGTATTATTCAAGACACTAAGCAAGACGCAGTTGCACTTGTTAAATACATCGACTTTTTGCTAAGACAAATAGAAACTGCCAAAACTGAGTTTACAGTTGAACAGTTTGGATTAAGAATATTTGATAGGAATTTTGTGGATACTAAAAGGTATGCTGAGTTACTTGCTGCTGAAATTCCTAAGAACAAGGTGTTTGATACAATATTGTATTTAACGGAAAAGCTTGATGATGCTTTTAGTTACTATAAGTATAAGAACCTGTTTAATATTCTTGTTGATAGTCTTAGCGAAGGTGAGTTGAGTGATTTATATAGTATTATTTCAAAAGAGTTCAGTGTAACAGATTCATTGTTATATATTGCTATTATTGCGCATAATTTACCTGTCGATAATTGGAAGATGATTGATGAATTAAGTAGAATCAGAGTTGAAGATATGTTGCTTAATATTGCAACTAATTCAGATTATGGCGATGAATATGATTTGGATTACCAATTTGTTGCATCTGTGATGCCAATACTCAAATATTTTCATAATGAATCACAATTTAAAAATTTGTTCCTAAAATATCTCAGTGGAGGTTATTATGCTGAAACATCTTTTGTAGTTACACATTTTTGGGATTATCTTAGTGGTTTGAACCAGAATGAAAAGTTACATAGACCTTTTGTTACAGCAGTAAAAAAAGCATTGGCAGTAAGGAGCACTACAATATATAGTAAATTGATTGAAGAAGTAGATGAGAAATTTAAAAATGAATGGTATGTAGTGTTTAATGTTGCTATAGAACAATTTAAGAAGGATAATCGAGTTAATAATTTGAACGATTTGAATGGTTTTCAGGTTATTGATGGTGACGATGACATACCATTTTAGATAATAAGTATGAGACAAAGGAGAGTATTAATGAATAACACAAACAAAATAGACTTTAGACATGTTTGGTGGGGGTTATTATTAGTCGCTACTTCAATTTACTTCTTCAAGTTCTTTGATAGGATAAGTTCCTCACCTACTACCATAGATGGAACAATTACTTTGTCGCTCTTGCTTCTACTATTTATGCCTCTTGTAAAAGAAATATCAGCATTTGGTATGAGTATTAAGAAAGAAGTACGTGAAGTCAAAGATGATATGCAACGCGAAGTTTCAAGTATTAAGAACGAAATATTTACTCTTGCTATGAGCAATAATCAAAGGCAAGAGATGCATTTCTATTCCAAAGCTCCTACTGAAGATGAAGTTGATAGCAGATTAAATGTGAAGAAAGATATTGTAGAAGTTCCCGAGAAAGAGTTAAAAGTTGCTGAAGAAGTTACTGAGTATAATACTCAAAACAATAAAAAGTTACATGAGGCAAATCCAACTCAGGTATTTTTGTTTAAGACAAGATTTTCACTAGAGAATCTGATATTGGATTTATGTAACAAGCATGGTTTGCAAGCTACTCATAGTATAAAAATGAATATTGTTCTATTAAGAAAAAATAATTTGCTATCTACCAACGCAGAAAAAATGATTTATGATGTTAGCAGTATATGTAATCGAGGTATTCATGGTGAGGTAGTAGACTCCAAATATGTAGATTATGTTAGGGTAGTTATGGAAGATATAATTGCTGAATTTGATAAGGTAGTACCTAAAGAACCAAATAAAACTAAAATGAATTGTTTTACTTCGTGTAGTAAATGTGGGTATACTGGTGCTTCATATTATAACAATCAATGCCCCAAGTGTGGTTTTGTTACTGATGAGTACTAATAGATAGAGTCTTTGTATTTTATTTCCTATAACTGGCAATATCTTTGTTTGATATGTTATTATTAATTTAGATAATAAAGGGGGAATTAGTATGTATTATTCCGAAAGAAACAATTTTCAACCTATGACATACAATATAACAGATAGGTTCTTAGGTTCATTATCAGCATATCTAACAATATTGATTGAAGAATTATACTTTTATGAAAAGTATAATTGGTTTAATGAGCAAAATGATTGTAATCAGCTTGATAACTTTAAGTTTGAGAAGCAAATGTTGTTTGAACTTGGATTTACAATTAGTATTACAGGTTGGGATATGTCATTTAATCAAAAAAAGTTTTGGTCTAATGATGAAGTTCTTGATGTAATAGAGTTTATATTTAAGCATATTTCATTACCATCTGAATGGGAAAGCGCACCATTTGGTGAAGCAACTCCTACTGCTTATGACAAGTCAGATGCAAGGTATAAATACACTTGTGGAATTAATGCACTGTTCAGTAGAAGTAAATTAGGTTATAGAATAAAGAATGGAGTTATTCAAAGAGTCTATTCAGATGTGCTGGATGAACGACTTAAACCTGAGGAGTTTGAAGCTGATGATGATTTGAGACGTGAGGCGATACAAGCAGTTAAATTGTTTAAATCAAGAAGTTCTGCTGATAAGATAACAGCCTTAACTACAATTGCCAATGCTTTTGAACTGGCTAAAACTTTAAAATATCCAGACGATAAAAAGGAAAGTATAAATAGTATTATTAAATCTATATCAGAAGACAATATAAAACTGGAGCAAATCATGAATCAACATTTTATATGTTTGACAGAGATATCAAATAAAGCAAAGATACGACACAAGGAGAAGGGGACTATTGATATAAAAGACTCTGATTTACAAAACTACTTGTTTTATACTTATTATAATGCAATAGATTTGATAACAAAGCAGTTGGATTCAACAATCGTTTCTGAACCATTACCATTCTAAAGACCAGCTAGTAATAGTCAAGTAAAATTTTAAAAATATCTTTTGAAATTATAAGCACACTAAATAGCGCTCGAATAAATCCGAACATTTGAATGTATTCATGATTTATTACTTAAGCCGTTAGTTGATTTGAATACTGTGATTCTAGAAACATCTTTTTGTGTATTCGGGGATCGCGTACTACATATGGTTTTTGATTTTTAAGAACTGAAAAAATGTATCTGAGTAATTTATTCATTACAGCAACTAATCGGACTTTTTTCTTTTTCTTAGTACTTAGTTGAATGTTGTAGTAATGATGTAGTACTTTATTATTTTCTTTACCGGATTTAGACTTTCTAATACTTGCCATTGCTAAAGTGTAGAGAACTCTTCTCCCAAGGGAAGTTCCACGTTTAGACATTTTATTTTTATCACCTTTGAAGTTCCCTGATTCATTAACAGACGGATCTACACCAAAGAAAGCAACTAATTTTTGAGCATTTGAGAAATCTCTAATATCTCCAATTTCAGATAGTAACGTAATAGCTGTCATAGGGCCAATGCCTTTGAAGCTCATTAATAAGTCATAGTTTTGCATGAACGATTCAGCAAACGATGAATTTTCTATATAGTTTTGAATTTCATCAAAAATATTGCTCAGTTGCACTTGTAGAAAACTATATGTTTCTGAAAACCGTTTAACTTTATTCGTAAAGAGATTAGGATTAATTCCTATATGATTAGCTTCGTGAGCAGTTTTAATAAGTTTTTCATACTTGTTCTTAGCCCACTCTGATCCTCTTCTAGATGATTTCCTAAGAAAGGTAATAACTTCTTCTTTGGGAGCATTTATGAGGTCGTTAGGCGTTGAATAAGCTTGTATAAATGCTAACGGTGTTTTACCTGTAAGATTTGCGAAAGCAAACTGTAGACCAGGATAATGTATGTAAATAGTATTAGAAAACTTGATTTTTAGTTCAGCTGCATTATCTGCTATTTGATAGTATTCTCTGACTAAGAATCTCAGGTGTAAAAAATCTTCGGTAAGAATACAAGATGTTTTAACATCACCAGTTTTGCAAAGTTTAGCAATAGAATATGAATCTAATTTATCCGTTTTAGCTTTTCTAATGTTCCAATTCTTGTTAGAATTAGTTATCAGAGGGTTCACAACGTGAATTACCACCTGATGTTTTACAAGGAACTGGAGAAGAGTTAAATGGTATATTCCCGTGGATTCGCAAAATACAGCAGGGACGCTATTAAACTCTTCTTCAATTTTTTTGAGAAAGTCCAATAACTTTTCAAATCCATTTTGGTTGTGTTTAATATTTAGATTATTTTTGAATACAGTCCCATCAGGTTTTAAAGCAGTTGCAACAGAAAAATTTGCTGCTACATCTATACCAACAACAGGAGAGTGGTAAAAATTAGCCATAATAATAGCTCCTTTCGAAATAATAAAGAGTAAAAATTAAGTGAGTCAACTAACCTTGTCGGTGACACGAATAATTCTCTTATAAGTGAAGAGAAATTCAACCAGCTAAACCAAAGAGTCTCGCGTTAATACAGTCTAAGCAACGAATATATCTCTGTTATCAGAGGATTCAAGGAGGTTCCGTATATACTCTTTATACAAATAGTATTATAAAGAAGATGAAAACTAAAGTGGTTGAACTTCTTTTCAATCACAAACAATAAAAGATATACAGTCAGAAATATTCGTTAGTAATTAAATTATTATTTCTGACTTAATTATACAAGGAGGTAATAATGAAAAAAACAAAACAACTATTTATTTGCTTTATGTTGATTCTAGCAATGTCTCTTGGACAATTTTCATTCGCAGACTTCAATGAAAGTAACTTAGTTCAATCAGTTGATGATGAGTTTTTTACTCAGCAAGAAACTCTAGTTTAGCAAAACATTATATCACAAATTATTTATCTGAATTTTATAATGAAGAAAAATTTGACCTGGTGATATCAGAATCATATATAAAATTATACGATATAAGTGATAAACACTTTGCGTATTTAATTCAGTTCTCAGAGAAAAATACTCAAGCAGAAGGTATTTTAACATTAGGTGCTTTGAGGGATGGATTAACATTTTATAGATTAACTGAAAATAAGAAGTTGTTAGATGAGGTAGAGGAATTTAGATTAGCGAAGACTGATGAAATTATCACTTTTGTACCTCCAAACTCACTTTATACTAAAAATAAAAACGATAGAACTTCTGATTACCAACCATTTGGTAGGGAAACTAGTTATATCGAAAATAACGTTCTTAGAAAATCAGTAGAAAATACTGATGAGAACATTAACTCTACATTAACAAATTTCTATAATCAATTACGTTCGTCAGAAATTGCAGAAGAAAACAAGTTATTATTATCTGAATTAAGTTCAACAGACAAGAATGAGATCACACTACAATCTAGCCGAAGCTCAAGTTCAGTTTTTCTTTCAAAATGGCAAATGGGAGATTTTCTTCCTGTTGAAAATGGAGAATATTATGGTGGAGATCAAGGTTGGCTTGGTTCAAATAGTTCAAATGGATGTGGACCTACCGCCGCAGCTAATGCAGTTGCTTACTTGGCACATACTAATCCATCAGGGCGTGGAGAACTATATGATTATGGAAATTTAAGTAGTAGTAGTGCTTGGAGCAAATCAAACTATACAAATCATATGAGTGAAATGTATGACTATATGGATCCAATTAATGCTTGGTATGGACTTACGGATGTTAACCAATTTCAAGGTTTTGTAGAGCTTTTTGCGCGCACAAAAGGAATTTTCAACTTAACAACAAGATATATTGAGGACTCAGATTGTAACTACTATTCCTCAGTGGAAAATTTTATAACCACAGGATTAAATTCAGACACACCAATCTGTGCGTTAAATAAAACTTTTCCTTTCATCAATGGAACATACGAATGGCATTGGATTACAATTACAGGATTCATCGAAAACGGCCCAACGAGTAACCAAGTAGTCGTTTCTACTTGGGAGAACAAGAGGTTATTAATCTTTACTCATATTGGGAAAATATTCGTACGTTTAATGGAGGATTCGCATACTTTAAGTAAAGGATAATCATGAAAAAATCTGTTTACATTTTGTCTGTATTTATGGTAATTTTACTGTTTTTGACGTCATGTGAGTTTAATAAACCATTCTTACAAAAGGATATCAGTAATTTATTGAAAGAGTTAAAAGACAATTATGAGTTTATAACACAAACAAAAAAATATAAATCACAGTCAGGGATTAAAATAGAGATTGAATTTGATAGTAGCACAGAGATTGAATTTGATGAGTCAATTTATCAAGATATTCAAATTTTTTTTTCGGATGAAGAAGTACAAGAAAGAATAATTGAAGATTATGGTTCAATAGAGTACGGTTATCCTTCAATTAGTGTAATTTTTCTTGATAAGAAAGGAGAACAGAGTCATTTTGTCAAGTCAAAACCGATGTCTTCATCTCAAACTGGTGTTGGCAAGTATAGTGAATGGTATGAGCCACACTACTTTAATACAATAGAGAATGAATAAAATAATGCTAATTAAAGATCACTAACTCAATTAGTGATTCAGACTGTAGACTTTTAGGGTCATTTGATGCGGTATATGCATCAAATGGCTCTATTATTTTGCTTTTTTACTCAAAAACAGCGAGTAGCAAGGATTATGCTACTAGGTAATTCACCATTTTCTTTAGATTCATGCAAGCCAAAAGCAGCATTGAGTAGTCTGTGTTTTTCTTCAGACCTCGATACTGTGTCTCTCGCATTCCATGTTTCACTTTTCCATCCCCAAATCTTCGCTCAACAGTTTGAGCTCTTGATTTATAGATTTTCTTGTTCTTGTCAGTGTGCCTTTTATGGTCTACTTCTTCATGATACTTTGACCACATATGACGGTGGATTCCCTTTTGTTTTTCTTTACTATGAGTACATTTTTTATCATTGAACAGTTAGAACAATCTTTTGGATTTGATTTGAATTCCTGTCTGTCTTCTTTATTCGTTATTGTGTACCTTAGTAGTTTGTTGTTTGGACATATGTAAGCATCTGCTGCTATGTTCACGTTCGTTTTTCCAGAATAGGCCAGCATCAGGGTCTGTAGTGCTTTCTTTGAATTCAACAAACTCTGTTATTTCTTTTTTTTTAGTACTTTTTTACCGTGAACTTTTCTATCTTCATTAATCTCTTTTATAAGTGTATCTTCATAGTACACACTTGGTTTTTCAATGATCGTTTCCTCGTACTTATTTTTGTTAGCACTAGCTTTTACATGTGTGCCATCTACAAAAATAGTATTTGGCGATAGCATACCATAGCTGTTTATCTCGTCTAATATACGAGTAAAAATTTTTTCAAAGATATCTGTATCAACAAATCTTCTTGCATAGTTTTTTCCGAAAGTTGAGAAATGAGGAATGGTTTCATCAAAGTTGTAACCTAAAAACCATCGATATGCAGTATTATAGTTAATCTCTTCAATTGTTCGCCTCACTGATCTAATGCCAAATAAGTATTGGATAAAGCAGATCTTAAACAGAACCACTGGATCAATACTTTCTTTGCCAATTGATGAATACAAACTCTCTACTTCATCATAAATGAAGTTAAAGTCAAACAAACTATCTATTTTTCTAAGTAGATGGTCATTAGGTACTAAATCATCCAATGAAATCATACTAACTTGCGAAAAAAAGAAGTTGAAAAAATTTCAACTTCTTTGTCTACAGTCTGGATCACTAACTCAATTAGTGATTTTTAATTTTTGTACTTTCTCATTGTTTTATATTATTCAGTTCGCTAATTAATCCACAATATCTGATGAAGTTCACAAGTGATACTGTCCTGATAGGGATAAGTAAAAGTTGAACATATGGAGATCGCTGTTAGAGTCTGCCATACATATTGAAAGAGGTAGAGGAGTTTAGGAGTTAATTAAAGAGGAATCATATCATTAAATGATACCGATTCCTTTTCTTTAATTCGATTATAATTTACTTAATTGATAATTTATCACATTGGCCCTGTGGGTTTTATAAATAATTGAATATTTTTATGAAGTTTTTAATATTTATAATTCTTTGATTTTTGAACGATTTTATTTATGAGAACGTCTCTCTTTGTATAAGCCGTTTCTTTTTCGTTGATACGGTTACTTAGGTAAGAAACTTCAATACCCATAATTAAATAGTTTTCATATCTTTTTTTATCCAAATTTCCTGTTTCCAAAGCCTTTCTTATAGCACATCCAGGTTCTTTTTTATGAGAGCAATCATTAAATTTACATTGATGCTCAAGTTCTTTTATATCATCAAACAAAGTGTTAAGTTCTGCAGTATCACTCCATACCTGTAGTTCTCTCATACCTGGCGTATCTATAAGTATACCTCCAGTAGGTAAGATAACAAGTTCTCTCCATGTTGTAGTATGCCTACCTTTTTGATCTTTTTCACGAATAACACCTGTTAATAGTTTGTCATCTTCTTCTAGGAAACAATTGATTATTGTAGATTTTCCAACTCCTGATGAACCAAAAAGACCTATTGTTACACCTTCATCAAGATATTGTTTTAATTCACTAATTCCTTCGTTGTTGATTGCACTTATAAAGTGTACCGGAACTCCTGCAGCGATACCATTTACCTCTTCCAAGATCTTACTTAAGTTGTCGCACATATCGATTTTATTAAGAACAATAACAGGCGTAGCTCCACTGTTCCATGCCATCAATAAGTATCTTTCCAATCTTCTAAGATTATAGTTATCATCTAATGCTGTAACTAAGAAGATAACATCAATATTTGCTGCTACAACTTGTTCTTCAGTAGATCCACCGAATGTTATCTTCCTATCATTTACGTCTTTGACTTTTCTTCCTCCAGATACGGGAGCTTTTCTAGTAAAACTACTTTTCCTAGAAAGGACAGAATATATTATTGATTCTGTGTTATCATTGATAAGATTTATGGAAACCCAATCACCGACAGAGGGGAAGTCGCTGATACTCTTTGCATTGTATCTAAGTTTGCCTGAGACTTGAGAAGTACATACACCAGTTTCATGCTGAAGTAAATAATATCCTTTTTCTTCTCTAATAACTCGTGCAGGAATATAGCCGACTTTTTTTATGGTGTTAAATTCATTTTCGAACTGATCATTCCATCCTAATTTATTTAAATTCATAATACCTCCAAATAGTATTTTGTGTGATTATTCTATGTTTTTGTACAAAAAAAGACACAGAACTGTCCATGTCTAATTTAACGTATTAAAAAAGACATAGTTTACCTATGCCTATCATTTGTATTCTAATTTATTTCTATAAAGAAAAGGTGAATATCTATAATATTTCATAGGTCGCAATATTAATTTTTGATTTAGTTATTTTACCTGCTGCATAAACATTTGTATTCATATCACGACCTCCTTTCAATAGCTAGTTTTAACTTACTGGTAAATTATATAATAAGATACAGCGTCAGTCAATAAGAAAATTTTGAATATTCTAAAATTCGTATTAGTAATAGGAGAAGGATTTATCTTATTCAAATGTGATTCACTACGTTTCATTTTGAGAAAGAATCAGGCATATTTATTATCTCTTTACAAGATAAAAATGAATAATTATGAAGTACATATAAGATGTTATTTTATACTTGAATTCAATTCAATCCACTAACTTTATCACATACATAAGACCGTTTTTCCTAACCCATATGAAGGTGTTTTATGTTGATTAATCAGAGTAATATCTGTTTAATTGTAATAAGAAAAAGTTAATTTGAACCCTCAAAATCTTATGTATTCATTGTGACTTCTTAGTTTATATGGATACAGCTAATGAAGTAGAAAGAGTAGTGATAAATATATTGTATTAGGAGTTTTAAGAATACCCTGTCATTGTCTTGTCTTGTCTTGTCTTGTCTTGTTTGGTTTGTGTTTGAAGACTTCTATTTGGGATAAAATACTGAATAGATAAAGGATGGAATTATATGCATATCGTTGTATCATTTTTAAAAGAGACAAGAAATACATGATATACTGAGATGTTGTCAAAAGGTGAAGTGAAGAACTTTTTATGTGATGATGAATAAAATACTAGAAGTCGATATGCGAGAGAAGAGTTGGTGTTCTGATCATCAATTAAAGTAATTCCAATGAGGTGCTTATCAGCTATCTTTAAATATATAGATATAATCATTATCTTATGTAAGCTATGTTACAGAAAGAAGTAGGGGGAAATGGTATTATTCAAGTATAGTTAAGATTGAACGAATAGTGTAATTATATTGGATTGTTTAATTTTTACCTTCGTTAAAGCAATTTAATGAGTGAATGAAAAGTGAAATGCATGATTTGTATCCAATAAACAGGAGCGTATTGAAATTGTGTGATTGATGACATAAGGGGATTTTTCTAATGGTGTACAAGATAGAAAGTAACGAAAGGTAAAATGATGAAATATAACTATAATATGATAGATGAAGCGGACAAAGGTGTTATTTTTGAAGATGCAATAAATTGTATGATTAGTGCCTTGGAGTATAAGGATGTTTATACAAAAGGGCACTCAAGGAGAGTTGGGGAAATGGCTGCAATTTCAGCAATGATTCTAAAGTTAGAGCCAATACAAAGATTCCATATAGAAATAGCAGGTCATCTCCATGACATAGGTAAAATAGGAATTCCTGATAGTGTCTTGTTAAAAAAAGGTAAGTTAAACGATTATGAATGGCGAGAAATGAAAAGACATCCGATAATTAGTGCTGACATAATTAGTGAAGCGGGTCATTTAGGTGAGATTGCTGAAAT
>PPCM01000669.1_pt1 | contig 24024 bp, 29 predicted proteins | sample 1555541 | NCBI WGS metagenome assembly PPCM01 (sample SAMN05284479, study PRJNA326546) | Marine sediment metagenome, whole genome shotgun sequencing project. | isolation source: marine sediment | place: Germany: Wadden Sea | collected 2012-09-05 | reverse complement strand
TGCTCTAGTAAAGAGTTAGTAGACACAAAAATAAAATTTCTAAACAAAACCTAGTTCAGTTCTATATTGAACTGGGTTTTTATATCCAATTTTGTGAGTTTTTCTTTCATTGTTCCAATATCTAACGCAATCTAGTATGATTCCCTTATAGTCTAAGTGCTGATTCACTTCAAATGTAAGAAATAATACTGGCTTAAACCAACTATTGAATGACTCAATGATCGGATTGTCTGTTGGAGTTCCTGAACGAGACATAGATCTAGTTATGTTATAATTTTTATGAGCTTCATTGAAGTCTCTTGAGGCGTATACAGTACCTTGGTCGGTGTGGAGAATTGTCTCCTGTTTTGTATAGCCTCTTTTCTTTTTCATCTCGATCATATTACTTAATGCTTGAAAATGAACCTTCTTATTGTTCCCATTCTTAAAATCTCCAATGGCATAACCAACAATTTCATGATTGAATACGTCAACATAAAATGTCATTTCATACATCTTTCTAGTTTTCTTATGGAAGAATGAAGTTGTATCAGATACAATCTTTTCAAATGGTCTTTTAGTACTCCAATCTTTCCATATTAGGTTTGGAAAATCTATGTGTTCGCTCTTTGGTTTCTTCCATTGTTTTCTAGCTCTGGATACTATGCCTAATTCCCTACATACCTTGTGTACAAGCCAATTTGATACGATCCATCCATAATTTTCTAATATCCACTCATTAATAGCTCTGTATCCCATAGTTACATCCTTTTTGTGTGTTTCTAGGATTATTTGCATTAAATCTTTTCGGTTTTGTTCATATCGATTTACTAACCCTTTTCTCTTCAGCCACTTATAATATCCACTTCTTGAAACATTAAAAAATATACATAGTGCTTTTATGTTAAATGTATCTGTAAACATTTCAATTACTTCATACACTTTTCTTTTTATTTCTTTAGTCGAGTAATTACCTCCTCCAAGGTTAATCCCTTTTTTAACAGTTCATTCTCCAATCTCAGTTTCATATTTTCGTACTCTAACTCCTCTTCGCGAGTTAGATTCTTTTTCATATGATACTTTGCGAAAGGATTCCCTGGTTTTCTCTTATTAATTAATCCTGCTTCTCCAGAATCTTGATATTTTTTGACCCATCTATGAAGCATACCTCCGTTTATTCCTTCCTCCTTAGCCACTTCTGTTTGACTGCGTAAATCATCAACTACTTTTTTTACAATTCGCAATTTTTCCTTTTGTGTCCAATGTTTATTCTTTCCACCCTTTGGTCTACCCATACTTCCACCTCCATCTTTATTGTATAAGAAAAGGATGTTAGTGCACATATTTTTTATGTGTCTACTAACATCCTATCAATTCAATAATCTCACTTTTTTTCCCTAAAGGACATACACACTTCCCTGTAAATCGTATAATGGTAATAGGTGGTATCTTGGGCACCTTATTATCTTGTCTTTGAAAACAGATAGTAAGTAGTTTTCATCATAATTAGGAGTTCGAATCATGTCTTCTTAAACTTAAAGTAACTTATACAAGTTGAGGTGTGTTTTTTTGTGTTCAAAAGTGGTGAAAATTTGTAAAGTGTATTGTATATTTAGAGATTCTTTTTTGTTATAATTAAGAGTAATCGAAGAGGTGAAAAAGTATGAAGAGAATTATTGCGATATTACTGATATTCATACTATCAGGTTGTGCAATTGCAGAGGATATTAATTTAGGTGGCGTTAAAGAAGGTCAGAACGCTTATGTTGAAATATTATATAATGGTGAAGTTGTCGAATACTTCTTATTAACAGATGATTTGGAACTAGAAATAGAGTTCGTTAAGGGGGCAGCGGTAGAGTACCTGTATCCTGCTGATATAGATAAAGACGGAAACGAAATTGAAAGAACTGAAACGTTCAGGGGTTATAACAGAATCATTATTAAGGATGGTTTAGTAGATATGGTTGAAGCGGATTGCCCGGATCAAGACTGTGTCCATATGAGACCGATTGGTAGAGATTCTGTAAATCCAAATATTCAATGTGCACCAAACAGAGTTGAAGTACGAATCGTTGGTGTAGATGTTGAGATTGACGGGGTTGTATAGATGAATGTAATTGATATAAAAGGTCTTTCTTTTTACTATGTTGAAGAAGAAGGATATGTATTAAAAGATTTTGATCTGGCAATTAAAAAAGGTGAATGGGTTTCGATTTTGGGACATAATGGTTCTGGGAAATCTACACTAAGTAAATTGATTGTTGGATTACTAAAAAAGAAAGCTGGTACCGTAGAGGTTATGGGTACTTTTTTAGAGAACAATGAGTATGACATTCGTGAGTCCGTTGGTATTGTCTTTCAAAATCCTGATAATCAGTTTGTTGGTTCTACTGTAAAAGATGACATTGCATTTGGTTTAGAGAATAGATGTTTATCGAGAAAAGAGATGAATGATAGAATTGAAAAATATGCCGCTATGGTCAATATGACTGACTTTTTAGGAAAAGAGCCACATAACCTAAGTGGTGGAGAAAAACAAAGAGTTGCGATCGCTGGTGTTTTGGCAATGGATACAGATATTATCATTCTTGATGAGGCAACTTCAATGTTGGACCCAAAAGGGAAAAGCGAAGTTATTGAAACGATAAAAAAACTTAGTGATGGTGATAAAACGATTATCACGATTACACATGATTTGTCAGAAGCAGTATTAAGTGATAGATTAGTTGTTTTAAATAAAGGTGAAGTTGTGTTAGATGGTACACCTGTAGATGTATTTAAAGAAGAACAAACAATTATAGATGCTGGTTTGGATATATTACCAACAATGAAAATATTAGATGAATTAGACCGATTAAAAATTGAAAATGAAGAATTGAGGAAAGCACTATGGGAATTAAGTTTAACAATGTAACGTATTCCTACCCATCTATTGGGAAGAGTAAATATGCAATTAAAGATGTCGATCTATCTATTGAAGGACAAAATGAATTCGTGGCAGTTGTAGGTCATACCGGTAGTGGTAAATCTACGTTGATTCAACATATGAATGCACTATTATCACCAACGAGTGGTGAGATTGATGTGTTTGATGTACGTCTTAGTGAAGCGGAAAAACTAACACCAATTCGTAAAAGAGTTGGGATGGTATTCCAGTTCCCTGAGTATCAGTTGTTTGAAGAGACTGTGGAAAAAGACATTATATTTGGTCCAACGAACTTTGGTGTTTCTTCTGAAGAAGCAAAACAAAAAGCAAAAGAAGTTATGGAACTTGTTGGATTAGAGAAAGAGTTATTAGAAAAATCTCCATTTAATTTATCAGGTGGTCAAATGCGCCGTGTGGCGATTGCTGGTATTTTAAGTATGGAACCAGATATTTTAATTTTAGATGAACCGACTGTTGGGTTAGACCCACAAGGTCAAAAAGAAATGATGGAATTATTTATGTCCATTCATAAAAAAACGAATAAAACGATTATATTAGTTACACATGACATGAATGTTGTGAGTGAATTTTGTAACCGTGTAATTGTTATGAAAAAAGCGGAAAAAGTGTTTGATGGTGTTCCACATGACTTATTCAGTCAACCGAAGTTATTGAAAGAATTTAATCTAGATACGCCTCAGTATATGAAGATTATGGAAAAATTAAATGAGAAGTTAGGTTTAAATCTAAACGAGACAGTACTTAGTTTAGAAGAAATCGTAACTGAGTTAAAAAGAGTAGGATGATTTTATGCAAGTAGTTATCGGACAATATATTCCAGCCAATAGCTGGATTCATAAATTGGACCCAAGAACAAAGTTAATCAGCTTGGTGTTATTGATTGTATCGACTTTTGTGATTAAAGAGTTAACATCAATGGCAGTAATGTTAGGTTTTACATTGATTCTTATTCAGAGTTCAAAAATCCCTTTATCAAGATTTGTTAAGGGTATCTTGCCACTTTTATTCTTATTAGTGTTTACAGTTATTTTCCAAATTCTATTTAATGATCAAGGTACGTTGTTATATACATTACCATTACATTTTTCTGTAATAACATTACCAGTTGCGATTGGTGTAATTGTAATTTACAACATGATTAAAAGAAAGTTAAAACCACGATTTGTGTTCTTTCTTTTATCAATGGTAGGAGTTGTGTATGCATTATCTTTAAACTATGGTACAGCGTTCTGGAGTCCTTCTATTGAAGTGTATTCAGAAGGAATCCGTTTTGCAGGGTTTTTAATTATGAGAATATTGATTTTAATCTCATTATCTAGTTTGTTAACTCTTACAACAAAACCGACAGATTTAAACAATGGTTTAGAAGAAGTTATGAAACCATTAAAAAAATTAAGAGTCCCTACTGAAGAAATTGCGATGATGATTGCGATTGCGTTACGATTTATTCCAACGTTATTAGATGAAGCGAATAAAATCATGAAAGCTCAAGCATCACGTGGTGTTGATTTCCAAGAAGGAACTCTACGTCAAAAAATTACGCAGATTATTTCATTGTTGATTCCAATGTTTATCATTTCCTTTAAAAGAGCGGATGATTTAGCAAATGCAATGGAAGCAAGAGGATATTATCCTGGTAAAACAAGATCAAAATTAGTTGAATTCCGTTATCGTTTTATAGACTTTGCGGTATTGATTATAGCCTTAGCTTTGATTCCTGGAGTGATCTACTTTGGCTTATAGATTAAAATGTACTGTCACATACGATGGTAAAAACTATGCAGGTTGGCAAATACAAGATAATCACGAGAGTGTTCAAGGAGCATTAGAAGCGAGTTTACAAAAGATACACAACGGAACTCCTATTAGAGTTTACGGTGCAAGTAGAACAGACAGTGGAGTGCATGCTAAGGGGCAAGTGTTCCACTTTGATACAGAAATTCCTTTAACAGGAGAGCGCTGGAAGTTGGCGATTAATACCTATATTAATAATGATATATATGTACTTTCTGTAGAGGAGGTAGATGAGGAGTTTCATGCGAGGTTCTCTGTTACAAAAAAAGAGTATCAGTATAAATTATCAAATAACACATTTGATCCATTAAGAAGATTTTATGTAGAGTTTGAAAGAAGACCATTGGATGTAGAATTGATGAAAAATGAATTACAGTGTTTAATTGGAACGCATAACTTTGCATCATTTACATCACACGCAGAGTACGATTCGTATGAGCGGACAATCCATGAGGCAGAGATTGTGGAACAAGATGGTGAGATTACATTCCGTTTTATTGGAAGTGGCTTTATGCGTTATATGATTCGAATCATTGTCGGGACCTTAATTGAAATAGGGTACGGACGAAAAGAAAATTTAGCGTTCATTATGAAACAACAGAACCGCAAATTAGCAGGAAAAAGTGCAAGCCCACATGGGTTATATTTAGAAAAAATTTGGTATGAGTAGGTGAGCGAAGTGAGAGGACATTTTATTACATTTGAAGGTGGAGAAGGCTCAGGGAAAACTTCTGCGATTGAGTTGTTAAGTGCATATTTGCAAGAACAAGGCTATGAAGTCATGGTGACTCGTGAACCAGGAGGAATAAATATTGCTGAGCAAATTCGACAGGTAATTTTAAACAAAGATAATGTTGAGATGGACCAGTTGACAGAAGCGTATTTGTTCGCTGCTTCAAGGAGACAACACTTGGTGGAAAAAGTTGTCCCAGCATTAGAAGCAGGAAAGATTGTTTTATGTGATCGATTTGTTGATTCTAGTATTGTTTACCAAGGATACGCTAGAGAAATCGGAATGGAGTTAGTAGAACATATTAATGAAATTGTAGTAAATGGATATATGCCTCATTTAACATTATTCTTTGATGTATTACCGGAAACGGGACTGAAAAGAATTATGGAGAACTTACGTAAAGTAAATAGATTAGATTTAGAGGTGAAAGAATTTCACCAAAAGGTATATGATGGGTATCACATCTTAGCGAAAAAACATGAGCGTATCCAAATAATAGACGGCGAAAAAAGTTTGGAAGAAGTATTCGAACAAGCTAAAGATGTTGTGGAGGCATTTTTAAATGCTGAATCAGTTTAGTAGTTTACAACCTAGTGTTGTTAGAATACTAGAAAATAGTTTTAAAAAAGACCGTTTAAGTCATGCCTATATATTCGAAGGACCCAAAGGGACAAGGAAATATGAGATTGCCATTGAGGTAGCGAGATTACTTCTTTGTGGAACTGCTTGTGGTACTTGTAATACGTGCAGAAGCATCGACGCAGATTCACATCCGAATGTAATTTCAATCAAACCGGATGGTCAATCAATCAAGAAAGAGCAAATTAAAAGCTTGATCTCAGAATTAAACAAAACCAGTTTAGTCGAGGGACCAAGGGTTTATATTATAAATCATGTAGATAAAATGACAGCAAGCGCAGCGAATAGTTTACTGAAGTATTTTGAAGAACCGCATCCAAATAACTTTGCGATTCTTATTACAGAAAACATCGGTCAAATCTTACCGACAATTGTTTCAAGGGCTCAAGTAATAACATTTACTAAAACTCCTGTTGAGACAATGAAAAGTGAACTTCTTAGTCGAGGGATTAAAGACGAGTTCGCGTATATTGCACCACTTGTTACAAACAACCTAGACGAGGCGATAAAGCTATGTGATTCAGATGAGTTTTCAAGTATGTTAGAAATTATTTACGAACTTGGAAACATTATCGCAAACAAGTATCACACAGGATTAATCTATTTTAAAGAGAATGGTAGTTTCATCTCTAGACCTAATGTTGGATTATTCCTGAATTTACTGATGTTTTATTATAAAGACATCTTAAATTATCAGATGAACAATGAACTAAACTTCCCATTTGATAGATCATTAAAAATCATGAGGAATATCCCACGTGATGAGGTAATGGACAACTTGGAGTTTATTCTAGAATCGATTTCTAGTTTACGATTTAACCCCAATATTCCTTTACTATTAGATCGAGTAATTGCGAAGTTGGATTGGAGATAATATGAAAGAATTTACAGTAGTTCCAATTCAATTTAAGAAGGTAGGAAAACACTACTATTTTGAAAAAAATAATCTTACATTAGAAAAAGATGATTTTGTAGTAGTGGAAACCGCTAGAGGAATTGAGTTAGGAGTCGTTGCTGGGGACGAAAAGGTTATTTCAGAAGAAGAAGTTGTTTCTGAACTGAAAAAAGTTTTGCGTGTCGCGAATGAAGACGACTTAAAAAAATATGAAGAGAATAAACGCAATGCGAAGTTTGCATATGATATTTGTAAAGAAGAGATTCGTAAACATAAGTTAGAGATGAAACTTCTAAGCGCAGAGTATACATTAGATCGCAAAAAGATTGTATTCTCTTATACAGCTGAAGGAAGAGTTGACTTTAGAGAGTTGGTAAAAGCTTTAGCAACTAAAATCAAAACAAGAATCGAGTTACGTCAAGTTGGAGAACGTGATGGGGCAAAACAATTAGGTGGAATTGGTCTATGCGGTAGAGAATTATGCTGTTCAAAACACTTATGTAGTTTTGATACGATTAGTATTCGTATGGCAAAAAACCAAAACTTATCATTAAATCCAACAAAAATCACGGGATTATGTGGAAAACTTCTTTGTTGTATCAAATATGAGGATGAAGTATACTCAGATCTTAAAGTTGGTTTACCGAAACAAGGTAGCAAAATTGATACCCCGACATGTAATGGCTGTAGAGTTATTGATGTTGATATCTTAAAACAACAAATCAAAGTGAAAGAAGATGACGGAATCAAAGTATATACAAAGGATGAGCTAGATGGAAATAATCAATGATCTATTAGCTTATGATGGATTAAAGATTATCCAAAGACCCGATATGTTTAACTTCTCTTTAGATTCTTTGATGCTTGGGTACTTCAGTGAAGTCAATTATAAAACGGAAAAAGTGATGGATTTATGCACAGGAAATGCACCTGTCGCGATGTATTTAACGTTGCGTACTAAAGCTAAAATCTTCGCTTGTGAAATTCAAGATGATGTGTATGATTTAGCAAAAAAGTCTTTAGCGTTAAACGATCTAGAAGAGCGTATTCATTTATATCATCGTGATTTAAAAGATATCCACAAAGTTGTGGGTGTAAATAGTTTTGATTTGGTTACATGTAACCCACCGTACTTTAAATTGATGAAGACTAGTAACTTAAATGCTACGGACTATAAAACACTCGCAAGACACGAAGTAACAGCTACTTTGGAAGACATTATAATAGAATCAAAAAGATTGTTAAAAAATAAGGGTTATTTATGTATGGTTCACAGACCAGAAAGGTTGGCTGAAATCTTCGAGGTCTTAGAAAAACATAATTTGGCACCTAAAAATATTCGTTTTGTGCACCCGAAGCTTGGAGAGAATGCGAACAGTGTTATTATCCATGCACAAAAGGATGCTAAACCGGGTTTAAAGGTGTTTGAACCTGTTGTAGTTCATGAGGGAAAAGAATACTCTAAGAAGGTCAAAGAGGTATTTCACTACCCTCATAATGTGTTATAATAATTGAGAGGTGATTACTATGTTATTAGATTTATTAACAAAAAAAGAAAAACATCTATTTTTAGATTTAGCTACTTATATGACGAGTGCAGATGGAGAAATTTTGGAAACAGAATCATTAGAAATTAAGCTAATGACAAATGAAATGGGATCTGATGCAAAGGACTATAAAACTGGTGATGTGCAGAAAGCAATTGAAGTTTTAGGAAATAGTTCGGTCAAAGTTCAAAGATTGGTATTATTGAACGTTATTATCATTAGTTTAAGTGATGACTTCTATCACACGGAAGAACACTTAATAGTGGAACAATTGTTGGAAGCATGGGGAATTTCGGCAAAGAAAAAAGCAGAATTATTCAAACTTGTTTATAACTATAAAGATTTAAGAGAGAAAGCTAAATTAGTTATCAGCGCGTAATGCGTAAAATCCAAAATTATCAAAATAATAAATCAACGCTATTCTTAGTATCTACGCCCATTGGTAATCTAGAAGATATTACCTTAAGAGCGATCAATACTTTAAAAAGCGTTGATTTCATTTTTTGTGAAGATACGAGAGTTTCCTTAAAACTTTTAAATCATTTAGAGATTAAAAAACAAGTATATAGTTACCATGAACATAACAAAGAATCACAGGATACATATGTGTTAAAACTATTAAGTGAAGGAAACAATATCGCTCTAATTTCTGATGCAGGAATGCCTGTTATTTCAGACCCAGGGTTTGAGATTGTGCAAAAAGCATTGGAAGCAGCGTATAATGTTGTACCACTTCCTGGAGCGAACGCCGCTTTAACGGCATTAATCGCATCTGGTATTGCACCTAAACCATTTACCTATTTCGGATTTTTGGATCACAAGCAGTCGAAAAAAAAGCAAGAATTGGAATCACTAAAACAATATAAGCATACATTGATTTTTTATGAATCGATTCATAGAATGGAAGCTACTCTAAAAGCAATTTATGAAGTGCTTGGTGATAGATATATTGTAATCGGTAGAGAGATTACAAAAAAATTTGAAGAGTTTACTTATGGAAAAGTCAGTGAGGTATTAAAGGACTTACCACCACAAAAGGGTGAGCTTGTTATTATTGTTGAAAAAGGTGAAGATGAAGTATTGACAATCTCTGTAATCGACCACGTGAATCAAATGATTGAGAGTGGTGAAAAACCGATGGACGCGATTAAAAAAGTTGCGAAACTACATGGATTAAAAAAGCAAGAAGTGTATAATGAATTTCACAATGAGGACTAATTTATTTTAGTTCTTTTTTTATTGGCGAACATGAGGTAAAATACATCTAGAGATTTGAGGAATAAAAAATGAAAAATAGATTAATTTATTTAATATATGCTGTTTTATTGAATGCCTTTGGGACTGCCTTAATGGCAGAGAGCAATTTGGGTATGAGTGCCTGGGGTTCTGCAGCTATTAATGTGGCGAACTATAGTGGAATGAGTTTAGGGTTATCTTTTAACATTATTGCTGTTTTCTTTTATATTTTGGCACTTATTATTATGAAACAGTTTAACTTAAAAGAAGCAGTATTCTCATTCGGATTTGCATTATCTTTTGGATTTTTTACTGATTTGTTTATATATATTCTACCGAATATCCAAGTGTTATCTCTTGGTTGGCGAATTATAATTAATATTATTGGTTTATTAATTATGTGTATGGGAATAGCGATTCATTTGCGTATTAATCTTGCTGTCCATCCTATGGATGTCTATTTAGGCGCAGTTCAAAGGGCGATGAAAAGTATAGCTAAAGGGACGTATTTGGCTTACGGTAGCGCATTTTTGGTAGCTCTGTTGTTTGGATATTTGAGTGGTGAGTTGGTTGGTATTGGAATAGGGACAGCGAACACACTCGTTTTTGCCGGATTGATACTGGCGTTTTATGATAAATTATTAAAAATATAGAGGTGAAAAGCCTCTTTTTTTCTTACGGATTTTGTGAAAAGGCTTTCTTAATGATTGCCCTAAATGATATAATTTATTAAGTGAATTGGGAGGAGAACTTTAGATGAGAATAGAACAACATCCGATATTGAATTTCGAACGAAGAGAACAGTTAGAATTTTCTTTCAATGGAACAAAAATGACGGGGTATAAAGGGGAGACAATTGCTGCTGCTCTGCATGCCTCTAGTGTTAAGATTTTAGGATATAGTCCATATAAACATCGTCCTAGAGGATTCTATTGTGCTATTGGGAATTGTGCTTCGTGCAATATGGTAGTAAACGGAAAACCAAATGTAAGAACATGTGTTACATACTTAGAGGAAGGTATGACTGTGGAGACACAAAAAGGTCATGGTGAATTACTATGAGAGAAGTTGAATTAGTTATAATTGGTGCTGGTCCAGCAGGATTATGTGCTGCTATTACAGCTAGTGAAGCTGGTGTTGAAACACTTGTAGTTGAAAGGGACAATCAACTAGGAGGACAATTAATAAAACAAACACATATGTTTTTTGGTTCAGAGAAGCAGTATGCATCAAAGCGTGGTCTTTATATTACAGACATTTTATTAGATCAAATTGAAGAGTCTGATATTGAGATTATGAAAAACGCTACAGTTCTAGGGATTTATGAGAATAAAGTTTTAACCATTTTACAGAATGATAATTACATAAAAGTTAAAGCGAAGAATATTATTGTTGCGACGGGAGCTAGTGAAAAAGTATTAGCATTTCCAAATAATGATTTGCCAGGTGTTTATGGAGCAGGTGCAGTTCAAACATTAATGAATGTTTATGGAGTGAAGCCAGGTGAGGAAGTTATTATGGTTGGTGCTGGTAATATTGGATTAATTGTAAGTTATCAAATGATCCAAGCTGGTGTAAAAGTAAAGGCAGTAGTAGATGCGGCACCTACAATTGGTGGATATTTAGTACATGCATCAAAGTTGGCTAGATTAGGTGTTCCAATATTAACGAGGCATTCAATCAAAGAAGCGATTGGTGAAGAAGTACTAGAAGGTGTAATCGTTTGGGAATTAGACGAAAACTGGAAAGGTATTGAAGGTACGGAACGAGAAGTCAAAGTGGATACTGCTTGTATTTCTGTAGGATTAACTCCACTTGTGGAGTTATTGAGTATGTCCGGATGTGACACAAAGTTTGTACCAACATTGGGTGGTAATGTACCGATTATTAATCATGAGCATGAAACAAGCATCGATGGTGTGTTTGTGGCAGGTGATGTCAGTGGTGTAGAAGAGGCTTCAAGCGCTATGGTTGAAGGTTATATCACAGGGTTAAATGTGGCGAATAAAATTGGAAAACCACACCCAGACCATAAAGAATTATTAAAGGACTATCACAAGCAATTAAACGATCTTAGAAGCGGACCTGTAGGAGATATGATTCGTAAAGGGATTGAAGAGATAATGGTGGATGAACATGTTAGAGACTAATGGTATTGTTTCAAAAGAGTTATTATATGAAAAGTTAGAAGCGCTTGTGAATAGCAATAAAAAGTCAGGAGCAGTTTTAGAATGTTATCAAGAGATTCCTTGTAATCCATGTTCTACTAGTTGTCCATTTGATGCGATAACTGTAGAACCAGATATCAATCAAAAACCTGTGATAGATTATGAACTATGTACCTCTTGTGGGATTTGTGTGTATAACTGTCCTGGATTGGCAATCTTTGTTTTAGATTTGAATAAGGAAAAAGCACTGTTTAAGATCTCATATGAGTTATTACCGATACCGGAAAAAGGACAGGTAGTAAAGGGAATCAATCGTGCTGGAGAAGAAATATGTGATGCAACTGTTGTAAGAGTTCAAAATGGAAAGGCTCAAGACAGTACTGTTTTATTACATGTTGAAGTAGATAAAAAATATTATAAAGACTTTGTAACGGTGAGGTATTAGGATGAAAGATATTATTATTTGTAGATGCAGTGATATCTCACTAGAAGACATAAAAAGATATGTTGATAGTGGTGTTACTGAAGTCGAAGAGATAAAGAGATTTTCAAGACTTGGTATGGGGCCATGCCAGGGTCGAACTTGTATGCAATTAATTGGAAGAATTATGGCTGAACTTACTGGGAAACCAGTTGTAGAGGTAGGCACTCAAACAGTGAGACCACCGGTCAGTGGTGTTACATTAAATCAAATTGCTAGAGGTGTTAATCATGATGAGTAAGGCGAGAGTAGTTATTATTGGTGGTGGTGTCAGTGGATGCGCAATCGCTTATAATTTAGCAAAAAAAGGCATGAAAGATATTGTAGTAATTGATAAGAGTTATTTAACGAGTGGCGCGACTGGACGTTGTGGTGCTGGAGTACGTCAACAATGGGGTACTGAGATGAACTGTCGTATAGCGAAGGGTTCTATTGATTTTTTTGAATCAGCAAATGAAGTTTTAGAGTATGACGGAGATATTGAGTTTAAACAAGAAGGATATTTATTATGTGCATCTACGGACGCAGAACTAGAACAATTTAAAAAAAATGTTACACTACAAAATAGTGTAGGAATTCCTTCTAAAGTAATTTCTTTAGAAGAAGCTAGAGGCATTGTTCCTTATTTAAATACAAATATTTTAAAAGGTGCAACGTTCTGTCCTACAGATGGACATCTTAATCCATTCTTAGTAACAGATGCGTATTTTAAAGCAGCCAAAAGACTTGGTGTAGAGTTTTATATGAATACACTAGTTACGGGAATTGAAAAAAAGAATGGAGCAATAAAAAAAGTAATTACGAACAAAGGTGAAATTGAAACGGAAATTGTTGTTAATGCAGCAGGTGGATATAGTAAAGAAGTTGGAGAAATGGTTGGGTTAAACCTTCCTGTGTTTAGTGAAAATCATGAGATATTAGTTACTGAACCTGTTGAAAAGGTTCAGGGACCAATGGTTATGAGTTTTAGTTTAAATATTTATTGTCAACAAACACCACATGGTTCGTTTATAATGGGTAGAGGGGATAAGGAAAAAACACCTGGACATAACGTTGAATCTACATGGAAGTTTTTAGATAAAATGGCGTTAACAGTGACAGAGTTATTACCTCCTATCGGAGATTTAAGAGTTGTAAGACAATGGGGTGGAAGTTATAATATCACTCCTGATAAGCAACCGATTTATGGTACGTGTGATGTTCCTGGTTTTTATCTAGCTATTGGATTTAGTGGACACGGATTTATGTTTGCACCAATGACTGGATTATTAATCGCAGAACAAATACTTGGAGAAGAAAATACAATCGATATTTCAAAATTGAGTATTGAAAGATTTAAAACTGGAGATCTATATTTAGAACCTTCAGTAGTGTAGGGAGAGAGTTTATGAGAATATTAAGTTTTGATGAAAAACTGTGTATTGGGTGTCATGCATGTGAAGAAGCGTGTTCTGTAACATACTTTAAAACACCTGATATCCGAAAAGCCAGATTAAAGATTACGGAACGAGTGGATGAATTTAACAAGTTTGAAGGATGTAACCAATGTGGAGATTGTATTGCGGAATGTCCTGAAAATGCAATTTATAGAATGAAGAATGGTGCAGTTACAGTGAACAAGGACCTATGTGTTGGTTGTCTGATGTGTGTCGCATTCTGTTCTGACTTCCATTACCATGATGATTATGTAGAACCGTTTAAGTGTTTATCATGTGGAGCATGCACAAGAGCGTGTCCAAGTGGTGCATTAACGATGGTTAATGTGGAGGTATAATATGAGAATTTTAAAAGAGTATAAATATGAGTTCACAGAGATCGTTCACGGCTATAATAATAGAAGTTTAAAAATTGACTTAACTGGATTAGATGTAATTGAAAAAGAAATATCAGAAGAGATGAAACAAAAATTTACCGGGGGTAAAGGGTTTGGTCTTAGATACCTTTGGGATGCCGTTACTTCTGAAACAAAATGGGATTCTCCAGAAAATGAAATTGTTATATCATCTGGTCCTGTAGGTGGTATTACTCAGTACCCAGGTAGTGGGAAATCACTGGTAGTTACATTAACTCCTCTAAACAATACACCAATGGATTCTAATGTTGGTGGACATTTTGGACCATTGTTAAAGTTTGCAGGATTTGATGCATTAGAGTTACAAGGAAAAGCGGATAAAGAAGTAATTGTCTATATCGATGGTAACGAAGGTGTTATTCAATTATTGGAATCAGATATTGACGCAATAGATTCACATGTGTTAAGTGAGGAATTAACTGAACTATTTGCAAAAGATGAAATTGATAAAAGAAATTATTCGATCGTTTCTACTGGTAGTGCAGCTAGAACATCTCATGTTGCGATGTTGAACTTTACTTTTTACGATGTAAAACGTGGAAAAGTAAGGTTAAAACAAGCTGGACGTGGTGGAATTGGTAGAGTATTTAATGATAAAAACATTAAAGCTGTTGTTGTAAAATACAAGGGTGTTAAGTCTGATTTAAACAATCCAGCCAATATCGCGAAAATTAATAGAGCTGGTATTCGTTTCCATAAAGAAATGAATCGATTTGATGATGAACAAAATGGAATGCGTAAAATTGGTACTGCGAACATCGTAGAAGTAATGAATGATTATGATTTATTACCAACGCATAACTTTAAGTTTGGTTCTCACAAAGATATTGCTAAGATTGAATCAAAAGTATTTATAGAAAAATATATCACTCAAAATATATATGATGGATGCTGGCATGGTTGTTCAATGAGTTGTGCAAAAGCTGCAGATGATTTTGAACTTCAATCAGGTCCTTATAAAGGACATAAAGTATTAATTGATGGACCAGAATATGAGAATGCAGCAGCGCTTGGATCTAATATCGGTGTCTTCTGTCCTGAAACTATATTAGAGTTAAACTTCTACTGTGATACCTATGGTATTGATACGATTTCATTTGGAACAATGACTGCGTTTGCGATGGATTGTTATGAGAATGGAGTTTATACAAAAGAAGACTGTGGTTTAGATTTAAAATTTGGTAATATTGATGCAGCCCTAGAATTAATTCACCAAATTGCAGAAGGTAGAGATTGGGGATTGGTTGTAGGTAAAGGTGTGAAGTATATGAAAGAATACTTCGTTAAAAACTTTAATGCAGATCCAGAGTTCTTATTCGATATAGGTATGGAACAAAAGGGATTAGAGTATTCTGAATACATGCCGAAAGAGTCATTAGCTCAACAAGGTGGTTATGGTTTAACAAACAAAGGTCCTCAACATGATGAAGCGTGGTTAATCTTTATGGATATGGTAAATAATCAAATTCCGACATTTGAAGATAAAGCGGAAGCATTACATTATTTCCCTATGTTCAGAACTTGGTTTGGATTAGTTGGATTATGTAAATTACCTTGGAATGATGTTACGCCACATTCGAACAAGTATTCAAAAGAACCAGCGAAGATGCCTGAACACGTTCAAAACTATTTGGATATCTATAATGGTGTAACAGGGAAAAATTATAAGATCGATGATTTAATAGAAGAGTCTGAAAGAGTCTATAACTTCCAAAGAATCTTTAATATTAGAATGGGTTGTGGTTTAAGAAAGAACGATAACGTTCCTTATAGAAGTTTAGGACCAGTTACAGAAGAAGAGTATTTATCTCGTCAAGACCGTTACGAAAAACAAATGACGGAGTTAGGTTTTGATATTGAAAATAAATCAACAAAAGAAAAAATGGAAATTTTAAAAGCGCACCGTAAAGATCAATATGAAAAGTTGACAGATGCTGTTTATAAACGACGCGGATGGAATATGAACGGTGTTCCAACAATTGAAAAATTAGAAGCGCTTGGTATGGATTTACCAGAGTTAATTGAAGTTGTTAAGGATTTACAATAATGTTCAAATTAAATAACAGAAATGAAGAGTTTATTGAAGGATTAACCATTTCAGAATTAATCCTAGCAAAAAAGTATACATATAAGAAAAAAATAGTTTCAATTAATGGAGAGTTTATTGAGCCAGATGAATATGATAAGACATCTATCAACGATGGTGATGATGTTAAAATACATCATCTTTTAGCTGGTGGATAAAAATTAAGAGGGAACCTTCCCTCTTTTTTAAGGGAGAGATTATGTTAGTAAAGGATAGATTGTTTAATTTGCCCAATATATTATCAATGTCAAGAGGTGTAATAATGCCGATTTTATTCTTTATGGTATTCAACTTACATTCGGAGACAATGAAGATGATATTTGTTTTGCTATATTTTATTGCCGGAGTTACCGATGCTCTGGATGGGTATATCGCTAGAAGGTTTGATATTTGTAGTGACCTTGGTGCAGATTTAGATACATATGCTGATATTTTATATTTTTTAGGTTCTGCTGTATTTATTTATGTGCTTGCAAAAGATGCATTACTTGAAAATATCTGGTACTTAGCAGCAATATTAGTTTTATTGGTTACAGAAGTGATTATTAGTTCAATTAAATTTAAAAAGCCACTTTTTATTCATACAATATTAGCGAAGTTTAGTGCCTTCATGGTTTTCCTAACTGTATTAATGATGGCAATTACTCAAATTAATACATTGTTATTGGTTACTATATTGGTGTATGGAGTGAGTTTTACAGAAAATATTTTAATATTCATAATAAAAGGAGAAGTTCCTGTAAATTACAAAGGATTATTCTTTGAGTAAAGGCGAAAGAAAACGGAGATTAATCTCCGTTTTTGAATTCTATAATTGATTTGTCATAATTGATTAAATCAAATGTCATTAATTTGTTAACTAACTGACTATTTTCCAAAATAAATTTTAAAATTTCAACTACCATCATATTGGCTGTAATCGCAGGTGTAAATGAAGGGTTTCCGAGTTCTGATTCAATTCCTTCAGTATTATCTTTATAGATCTTTGAGATCATATTACTCCCCGGCATACAAATTCCTAATTGACCGAACCAACCACCAATCGCTCCATGAACAAGGGGGATATTTAATTCGTTGCAGTGTTTTTCTAATAGAAGTTTCGTTTCTACATTATCTACTGCATCAACAACGATATCATGATTTCGGATGATTTTTTTTCCGATTTTTTCATTATAGGCTAGTGTCATTGTGTTGATTTTAACACGACTGTTTATTCTTCTAATAAACTTTCCTACTATGGATGCTTTTGGTAAACCCATTGTCCTATCGTTGCAATATATTTGCCTGTTGTAGTTTGTTTCGTCAAAAATGTCCTTATCAACTGCAGTGATGGTTTCGACACCTAATCTAGCTAAACTCTCGATGACGTGACCACCTAAACCACCACATCCAATAATACACACAGATGTTTCGTTTAATTTTTTGATGTCCTCTACAGACAACATACTCATATTTTTTTGGTATCTCTTTAGCATATTATCACCTATTTAAATAGTATATGATTAGGTACTCTTACGCAATGCTTTTTGAAACTAGATTTACAGCCAATCCACCGGTACGTGGATTTGATACATAGTCACATAAACATAGGTATATTGCCCATTCTTTGTTTTATGTTTAGATAGTATTCCATTTTGAACCAAACGGTTCAAATAGTTTCTAACAGTTTGATAATCAATCTGTAAGCATTCACTCATCTCGTGTATTGTAGTTGAGATGTTTTTGATTAAGTATTTAAAAACCTCATCTGAGTTCTTCGGAATTAATTCATAAAATCTTATTTTATCGACTTTATATAACGCTACGACTTCATCCAGTCTTGAGATATTTTTTTTGTATTGATGGATCATGATTTCTAAAAAGAAGCGAACCCATTTTTCCCATCTTCCACTTCTTGCCTCTCTTAAATGATTGAAGTAGGCATATTCATTAATCTTTATAGACTCTGATAAAAACAAATAATTTTGTCCTCTTAGAAGCCCTTGAATCGGTACTAAGATTCTACCTACTCTACCATTTCCATCACGGAAAGGATGGATATTTTCGAATTGAGCATGACTGATGGCAATATCTACTAAATCATCTACACAAAGAGAAGTTTCAAAATTTTTAAGTAGATTATTCATCCCTAGTTGTATTTGACTAGGTGCTACTGGAACGTATTCTGCTTTTTCTATAGAGGAACCCCTAGGACCAATCCACATAATTTCCTCTCGTATTGTACCAGGTGCTCTTCTGGAACCACGTTTAGAGTTCAATATCATCTTATTGATCTTGGAAATATCATTTAGAGTAACTGATTCAGAAACATACTCATACACATTGGAAAGTATAGTGATGTAGTTTTGTAATTCCACTGCGTCATCTGAGTCAAGTTGAGAAATAAAATATATATCACTTTGTTTGATTTGATTCCCTGCCAATTGGCAAGACTTAAAACTTTCCTGTCTGATAAAAGGGTATAATATTATTTCGTTTTCTAATTCGTGGTATTGAATGATTGTAGAAAACTTTGTTTGTAACCTTTTTGCCTCTACTAAAACAGTCATTAATTCCAGACTTCTTTTTAACTGTATTGGTAATAATTCTAACTCATATGATTTCATCATTTCTCTTCACCTCTGTAACAATAACACCTTAATTATAAGAAAACAATAGAATTTTATAATGAATGAGTTTTCATTTTAAAAAAATAGGAATTTTTATAATATACCTAATAATAGTTTTTAAAGTTCTTATTCAAAAAAACGGCTTAATAAAGCCAAAATTTAAGTATTACAAGTGTGTATAGAAGGATAAAAACGATTTCAAATGTAAAATAGATATTGAATATGTATGCTCGCTTGAATACACTATGCGTGTAGAAAATAACGAACGTTTTTAGGGGGAATAATTATGCGTAATATTGATAAAGAAACTCGTAGCTATCACATTGAAGACTTTGGTGAAAAGATAGTTATAAATGTATGTGTTGGAAGTGCATGTCATTTAAAGGGGTCGTATGATGTCATTAACGAGTTTAAAAAGTATATCCCATTACTTAACTTGGAAAAAAGAGTTAGTCTAAAAGGTGCATTTTGTTTAAATAATTGTACCAATGCAGTTTCTATGAAAGTTAACAATCTAGAAGTTGACCGTATTTCTCCGGAAGAAGTAAAAGGTTTTTTAGAGTGTTTAGCTGAGGTAAAAAAATGGAATATTTAAGTTTTCAGGAAGCAAACTGTCAAAACTGTTATAAGTGCATTCGTACTTGTAAAGTAAAGGCAATTGAATTAGTCAATAACCAAGCAAGAATTGTTCCTAATCTTTGCGTGGGTTGTGGAGAATGTTTGGAAGTATGTCCCCAAAATGCAAAACAGGTGGGATCTGACTTGGACTATGTTAAAAGGCTGATTGAACGTGGAGATGAAATTACAGTTTCTTTGGCACCCTCTTTCCCTGCTTATGATGATTTAAGCAACCCAAAATTACTTTTAACCGCATTACGCAAGTTAGGGTTCGAAAGAATTGAAGAAACGTCTATAGGCGCGGAAGCAGTTTCTGAATACTATAAAAAAGATTATAAAAGTGCAAGGCAACATATTATTACGACATCTTGCCCTACTGTAAACTTGTTGATTCAGAAATTTTATCCGGAGTACGTGGAATACTTGTCTGGCACAGTTTCACCAATGATGGCACACAATAAACTGATCAAGCAAAAAGATCCTGAAATGAAAGTAGTCTTTGTCGGTCCTTGTATTTCTAAAAAAGAAGAAAATGCAATTTATAAAGACAGTTCAAATTTTATAGATGCTGTTTTAACTTTTGATGATATTAGAGAGTGGATTGAAGAAAAAAACATTCATATTGAGTCGCTTAAAGAGACTGAATTTGATGAAGAATCTTGTATGATAGCGAAATGGTATCCATTATCAGGCGGTGTTGAAAAAGCATCGCGTGCAGAAGTAGGTACAAGACAAGTTATTAAGTTAGATGGTATGGATGAAGTAACAGAGTTTTTAGAAAACCTAGACGAACTTTCTTCGAAAACATTTATCGAAATGAATGGTTGTAATGGTGGATGTGTGAATGGTTTCGGAAATTCTAGATCCCCGATAAAAACAAGTAAAAGAATTGAAAATGTAGTGAAATATGTTCAGTGTGAAAACACGAATCAAAATATCTATGATGTTGATCAAGTTGATGTTGAGTATCAATATCGTACTAAGAAGGTTAGCCATAAGGTTTTCTCCGACCTAGAGATTAGAGAAGTGTTGGAGAAGACCGGTAAATATACGGAAGAGGATGAGTTAAATTGTGGTACATGTGGGTATGATACATGTAAAGAAAAAGCAAAAGCTGTTTTAAGAGGAATGGCAGAGTTAGAGATGTGTTTACCGTATATGAGAAATGTATCCGAAAATTTATCAAAAGTGATTATTGAAAAAACACCAAATGGGATTGTTGTAGCAAATAGAAAAAATGAAATCATCGAGTTTAATCCAAGAATGAGTTCATTAATGAAGATAAGTAAAAAGGACGCTTCTAACAAAACTGTCGAGGAGTTGTTTGGTGAAAACATCTTCAACCCATTGATTCAAGGAAAAACAAACACGTATGTATCAAAGGTAGAGTTTAAGACATTTGATAAAGTGTTTGTTCAATCTTTAAAATATATTGATTCTCAAGAGTTATATTTAGGAATTTTCCAAGATATAACGGAATCAGAAAACCGCAAAGCTGATTTAAAGAAAAAATCAAAAGATGCGTTGGACATGGCACAAGATGTTATAGATAAGCAAATGGTCGTGGCACATCAGATCGCACACCTATTAGGTGAAACAACTGCAGAAACAAAAGTAACTTTATCTAATTTAAAAAAATTATTTGAAACGAACTTAAAAGATGAATGATTATATAGATATTTCTGTAAATCAGTTGTGTAAAAAGAATGAAGAGTTGTGCGGTGACCATGTTGAGATTACTAAAAATGAAGATTCAACAATTGTTGTATTGTCAGATGGGCTAGGTAGTGGAGTAAAAGCGAACATCCTTTCGACACTTACCTCTAAAATAGCTGCGACAATGTTAAAAGGTGGATCTGATATTTATGAAGTTGTATCAACGTTAGAAAAGACATTACCTGTATGTGATGTAAGAGAACTTGCTTATGCAACGTTTACGATTATCCAAATGTTTAATGACGGTACAGTTTATTGTGCAGAGTTTGATAATCCAAAGTTGTTGTTTATTCGTGACCATCAAGTGTTAGAACCAGATCGTAAAGAGCTGAGGTTTCAGGATAAGACTATTTATGAATTTACAACTACATATCAAAACGGGGATATTATTACATTCTTTTCTGATGGAGTTGTACACGCAGGGATTGAAAACTTTTTAGTACTTGGTTGGCAATATGATGAAATTAAAGAGGAATTGTTGCGTTTATCAAAACGAAATAAATCTTCACGTGCAATGTCGAAAGATGTGATAGATATCGCCAATGCCTATTATGGTTATAAACCTGGTGATGATACAACATGTGTTGTGATTAAAGTAAGAGATGAAGAAAATATAACCTTATTCTCTGGACCACCAAAGGAAAATGAAAAGGACTCTGTGATTGCAGAATCACTAATGCATTCAAATGGTAAAAAAGTTGTCTGTGGTGGTACGGCTGCGAATATTGTCGCTAGAGAATTAAAAGAAGATATTAGATCTCGTTTAGATACGATGGAAAAAGGAATTCCCCCGATTGCAGAAATTACTGGAGTGGATTTAGTCACAGAAGGTGTCTTAACAATGACGGAAGCGGTCCATCTAATAGAAGGGTATATGAACTCTACTGTTAAAACTGCAGATTTATTAAAAAACAATGGAGCAGCAAAATTAGCGAATATGTTAATCAATGAGTGTACGCACTTAAAAGTTTTGCATGGTAATGCGATTAATCCTGCTCATCAAAATCCTTATTTTGAGGATGAGTTAAGTTTAAAATGGAAAACGATCCAACAGCTCGTTGAAACTGTCAAACGATTGGGAAAAGAAGTACAGGTTGTGAGTTACTAGGAGGATATATGAATTATACATTCGAAAATAATACTCAGGAATTAAAATATAAAGTCTTAAGGGAAGCAGCAAGAGCAGGTTTTGAATTAAATACTGATGTTTCTCCGAGAGCATTGTCAAAAGAAATAATCACAGGATCTAAACCATCGTTTAGATGTTGTATCCATAAAGAAAGAGCCATCATCAGAGAAAGATTACAATACTTTATAGGGAAAACGGAAGCTACTCATATTGTTAATATTATTGAAAGTGCATGTGAACAATGTCCGATTGATCGTTATACAGTAACGAATGCATGCCAAGGCTGTATTTCACAGTCTTGTAAAAAAAGTTGTCCGGCTGACGCAATTATTATGGTGGATAACCGTGCTTATATTAATCAAGAGAAATGTATTGAATGTGGGCGATGTAAAAAAGCATGTCAGTTTGATGCCGTTTCAGATGTAAAACGCCCTTGTAAAAGAAGTTGTCCAGTAGATGCTATTAGTATGGATGAAAATAAAATCGCTCAGATTAATTATGATAAATGTATCTCTTGTGGACACTGTGTTTACGCCTGCCCTTTTGGAGCAATTACAGATACATCACAAATATATGATGTCGCATCTTCACTAGGAAACAACAAAGAAATATTTGCATTGGTTGCTCCTTCCATCAGTTCTCAGTTTAATGATTCAACAATTTCACAAGTAAAGAGTGCACTTAAGTTGATTGGTTTTCATGATGTAATAGAAGTTGCCTTAGGAGCTGACATTGTTGTTAAAACAGAGTGTGAAGAGTTTTTTGGAACAGACAAAGAGTTTATGACGACAAGTTGTTGTACAGCCTTTGTGAATATGATTGATAATAAGTTTCCTTCTGTAAAGGACAATGTATCCACTACAGTATCACCGATGATTGCAGTAGCGAACTTAATTAAAGAACATCATCCGAATGCAGAGACAGTATTTATTGGTCCTTGTATTGCTAAAAAAAATGAGCGACTTAAAAGTTTTAATCAGTCAGTAGATTACGTGATTACATTTGAAGAATTAAGAGCTCTGTTAGGTGCAAAAGAAATCGATGTCAATTCATTAGATCAAGACCCATTAAACAACGCTTCTTATTTTGGGAGAATATTTGCATATAGTGGTGGTCTTACTAGTGCGGTCAATACATATATGAAAGAGCACTATCCCGAAAAAGAATTGAAAGCTGAATCTGCAAATGGAGCAAAGGAATGTATTAAACAATTAACTTTGGCATCTGTAGGAAGACAAAAATATAACTTTTTAGAAGGAATGATATGCGAGGGTGGTTGTGTTCATGGACCTAGTTCTTTAACACATACTAGAAAAGATATCGTAAGCGTGAACGAGTATGCGCTGTTAGCAAAAGAAAAAACCGTTGATGATTCTATCAATGTATATGATATAGATCAGTTGGAATTACACACAAAGTAAAGACGAGTTCTCCTCCTCGTCTTTTATTTTACATAACAAGTTAAAGTTTTTTTCATTCCCCTATTTAAGAGTTGACATTTAATAAGGTGTGATATAATATAACGTGTAAGACGAAGAAGGAAAGAAAAACTGTGAACCTAGTATAGAGAATTCCTGGTTGGTGAAAAGGAA
>PPCM01000667.1_pt1 | contig 24134 bp, 18 predicted proteins | sample 1555541 | NCBI WGS metagenome assembly PPCM01 (sample SAMN05284479, study PRJNA326546) | Marine sediment metagenome, whole genome shotgun sequencing project. | isolation source: marine sediment | place: Germany: Wadden Sea | collected 2012-09-05 | reverse complement strand
AATATTGCAAGTTATAATATTAAAAGAAGAGTAGAGGAACTTGAAAAGGAATTAATTGAATCGTGTTTAAACGATGTTGATTTTAATAAAAATAAAGCTGCTAAAATCTTAAATATTAGTCGAGTAAGTTTATATAAAAAAATAGAACAGTATAAGATTCAATGTAAATAATACCTAGATCCCTAAATCAATGCTGATTTGGGGATTTTACTGTATAAAAAGTTTTGTATAAAATTATTTAACACCTTCGAATCATTTTGAGCTATAATAGAAGAAAGTATACTATAAGACGTTTATGAGGTTTGTTAATTGTAATTGGTAAGCACAAATAGAGTTTAATGTAATTCATGAACATTTTGATGAATGAAAGTTCAGAAAATTCAGTGAAAATACATAATTCCATATGTGTAAAGAAACTAATAGAATATAACCTTTAAGGTCGCTAGAAGTATGTTGTGTAGGATATTGTTAAATAGATTGATTTAAATTGCAAAGTTGTTTGGTAGGGAGAGTTAGAATGAAGAAATTTTTAATTGGCATTGTTATGGTTATTGTTTTGGTTGTGATTGGAATGTTAGGGTTTTTAACATTTTCTGATTATCAACCTGAAGCTGTAGAGGTACTGCATATAGAGTCAAAGGAGATAACTGATATAGTAGATTCTGACTCATTCACTGTGTGTACTTGGAATATCGGATATGGTGCTTTGGGGGCAAATGAGGACTTCTTCATGGATGGTGGAACGAAAGTTAGACCAGATAGTGAGTCGGTTATATATGATAATATGAAAAACATTCTGAGTAACATGGAAGAACTTGATTCAGATTTCTTTATGTTACAAGAAATAGATGTTGATTCTAAACGGTCTTACAATGTAAATCAACTAGATTTAATTACAGAAGTTTATAGCAATTATGAATACAGTTTTGCCAAGAATTATGATGTATCATTTGTACCAGTTCCATGGCCGCCTATGGGCGAAGTAGAAGCGGGGATAGCTACTTTTAGTAGACATAAAATTATGAATTCTGAAAGACATAAGTTTGAAGGTAATTATAGTTGGCCCAAAAATACTGTGATGTTGGATCGATGTTTTACAACAACTGTCATCAATCTTCAGAATAAAGAAGCTGATTTGGTATTGGTCAATGCTCATTTTTCTGCTTATGACGATGGATCATTAAGGGAAAAGCAGTTAAAGGCAGCTAAAGATTATATTACGCAGGAGTATGACAAGGGTAATTATGTTGTTCTTGGAGGTGACTGGAACCAGACTTTTGAAAGTGTTGATACTAGCCAGTTCAAACTTTATAAGAATGGTGAACTATATATGCCATCCGTGATACCGAGTGATTGGTTAGATTCTGGGTGGACTTATGCAATTGATGACAACAAGCCGACTTATAGATTGTTGAATGCTCCATATATAGAGGGATTAACACAAGTGGGTGTAATAGATGGCTTTGTTGTATCACCTAATATCTTGGTAAAAGAAGTTGAAGTTCTTGAATTGGATTTTAAGCATTCAGATCATAATCCAGTTGTTCTAGAATTTGAATTAAAGTAAATGAAGAAAGGACAACTCAGTTGAGTTGTCCTAATTTTATTATAGAGTTCTAGTAGTAATCTAAACGCCATATAAGATGGCTTGAGCCGACTGATGAGTAATCTATCCCAGACAAGTTTTTATACATCCAGTTGTTATTAACTATTTTCTTAACGACTTCGAGATTTGTATCGTATACATCAGGTAATTGTATCATACATTTAGATGACAAATGGTAAAGAAGATTCTGTAAAACCTCGTCAACGTTAATTCCATCATCGAGGATGAGTTCAAGAATGTTGATGTCCTCTTTGAAATTATAGACAACATACCCTATCAATTGCTTATCTAGATATATAGATAGTGATTGGTGCAAATCTGCTTCTGCCATAAACCATGAACTAAAGTACTCAGGAGTTCTTGCAATAGGACCATTAAGTATTCTTGAAAAATTTCGGTATAAAACAAGTAATTGATCACTTTGACTTGAATGAAGAGGACCAAATATGTAACCATAATCCTTCATTTCAGTTTTTAAGAGCTTTTGTTGTAGCTTTCGATGCTCATATCCAAAACTCTCATAAAGCTTATCTGCACCAGAACCTAGGACTGAAACTTGATAATTGTTTTCTGTCATGTATTCTATAGCCAATTTTAGAAGTGAACTGGCAATACCATATCCTCTATAATCAGGTAAGGTACAGACCTCTCCAATACCACCCATTTTAACGCATTGTCCATTGTAATAAATCTCTCTATTAAGTACTCTTACAGAACCGACGAGATTACCCTTATCTTCACATACGAAGATGGATTCGTGGTTTCTATTTGGATCATTAACAAAGTGTCTCTCGAAGTATTCTAGTGGCAAAGAGAATGCTTCTTGGCATAACTGCAACCACTTGTTGACTTCATTTATTTTTAGTGCTCTGAAATTCATATTAAGCTCTTTTCTAAACTTACAGTAATCTAAGGATTAATACTTAGAAGTCATTTTTAAATCACTATTTTTATAACTATAATTTATTATACCTATAGTGCTCATCATCTTACAACACTTGGTCTGAAAATAATAATGATATATTTATAATGTCTTATAAATTGACATTGGCTTTGGTGTAATTATTATGTAATCAAGACGAAATAGTCGTGTGAAGTTTATAGACTATAATAGTATTTGTATGGTCAATAAAGAGGGGGGAATATGATTAAAATAAGAACACTAACAGAAGAGGATATGAAACAAGCGATAGAGTTAAAAATCATGTGTTGGACTGAGGAATTAGCAGGGAAAGCAGAAAATACACTTTCGGTTTCAACTGAATTAGAATCATGGATGCAATGGATGAGTACAGCAGAGGAAAATAATGATATACGTTTATTAATAGGTGCATTTGAAGATGATCAAATGTTAGGTGTTGCTTTCGGTAGTTTTGCTGAAACTGATGACATATCTGAAAAGCGAATAGAGCTAAATGGACTTTGGGTTTACCCTGATCAAAGAAACAGAGGTGTTTCATTAAAACTGATGGTTTATATGTTAGATTTCTACTTAAAAATGGGTATGGAAAAAATGGTAATATACAATCCTCATTATTCTCCATCTAATGGATTCTATCATAAGTTTGGTGCAGAGTTAAACACGCAGATGTATCAAATGGATGGGAGACTACTCGTAGATATTTTTATAACAGATATACTATCAATGAAAGCGAATATGGAGCATTCGCTTATTAAGTATAGTGTAGATTGATGAACGTCATTAGAGCAATAATGCATTGTTTAAGAATCTATCATGAGACTATAGTGAAAGATAGTCTCATGATAGATATGACTTAGATTTTGCAGTAAATTATAACTGAAAATTTATTAAGCTACAATAGGAAGATATCTAGGTTTGTAGATATTTTTTTATTATATATTATAGTTTATCCCACAAAGGAATTGTAAACTGTAATATCTGAACAAATAGTTCGTACTTTACACTTAAAGCTTTCATTAGTACAGACAGTAACGAGATTAAGGCTATATCGCATAAAAAGGACCAGCACTATATCGTAGATATATGCTAGTCCTTTAAGTGTTTTTTTAAGAACTAGAAATAGTCTGAAGTTGTTTAATATTATAAGATACAATGTCCATTGCAATATCAGATAATTCATCGATATCTATGCAATCATTGGACTTAATCCATTCTATGTATATAGAAATTAAACCAGTGGTAATATAGCTTAGATGATAATTAGCATTTGGGGGAATCGGCATATCAGGATCTAATAGTTTTTGCTCTAGTAATGTTATGATGCGGAGTTTAATTAAATCAATTAAGAATACATTGATTTGAGTATTTATAACAGTTTCAAATAGAGGTTCATTTTCTCTAAATATGTTGTTAAATGTCTTAAATAATAATTGGACAGTAAATTCAGATGAATCATCGATTTTTTTCATAGCATTGTTTAGTAAATCTTGCCCAAATTCCTCAAGGAGTTCTTTAGTATTCGAATAATGCATATAAAAGGTTTTTCGATCAATTTGTGCTGTACGTGCTAAGAGAGTAATGGTTATTTTATCATAGTCGTATTGAGTGAGTAGATCTAGAAATGTAGTCTTAATTAATTGTTTTGTTTTTATGATTCGTTTATCTATTTTGCCAGTCATTGTGTCTAGCCTTTCTTCATAAATCTATAAGTAATAATCTAATATTTAAATTATATTCGGCAATTGAATATAATGCAAATACTATGGAATAAATAGTCAACAAAGCGTTGATAAATGTGGAGTATCAATGAATTGAAATCATTTGAGTTGATAGTTACAGATGCCTTAGATCAACCAGTTTATCCCCTTTATGATGTTGGATGAGGAATCGGTTTGATTGATGGAGAAGGTGTTGAAAATCAGGAGCAGGTAGATATGCTCAAGCTGATGGAGTGTGGTTAGCTATAAAAAATAGTAACTATATAAAATTTACACTTTCGTTCATTGAAAATATTAGTTTGTTATTACAAGTTATTTGTTTCAATAAACACTCGACACATGTGGTGTGCTGATGACTACTCATAACAAAGTTTTAATTTGAAGGTGCTTTATAAAGTATCTTCTTTTAAATTTACCAGATGTTACTTGGAGTCAGTATTTGTTCTGAAGCCATAGTAACAATTTCAATATGCAACCGAGTATAATGTAGCCTATCAGAATCAAAGTAATTATTAGTCTTTATTGTAATCGATAATCATTTAGAATTATTATTTATCATTATGGTTTGGTCAAAGTGTATCAATAGATGTTTGTGTAATTCTTTTGGTGTTAGATCTTTGTTATTAGCAATCCATGTGAGTATAATAGATGCAATAATATAAGTTCGAATATTAACAGCGTAGCTAAGAATTGGAGCTTTATTGTCAATGAAAGATATTTTTTCAAGTCCCATTACAATCTGTTCGATGTTGTTAATAAATATATTTCTATTATTACTTTTTAAGAGTAATTCTATTATTCTTGAATCTTGATACCAATATTCTAAGAATGGCAATATAAGACTTAATGGGTGAGTCATATTGCTATTATTACGGCTTTTAAATTTCTTCTGCACATCTTTCTTGAGATCGATGAATTTTCTATCGCATTCATATTTTAAAATATCATCAAGAGAATCAAAATTTCTATAAAATGTTGAGCGACCGATTTCAGATCGTTGTATGACTTCTGTGATACTTATATCATCGTAATTTTTCTCATCAAGTAATGAATCAAGTGCTAAATATATAAACCTAGCAGATCGTTTTGACCGTTTATCATCTTTTATATGGTACAATTTTGCACCTCCTGTTCCGTATAATTCTAGAGTATTTACAACATAGTTATCATACCATATACTATCTTTACGGAACAAGCGTGTCATAAAATAGAAGGAGAAATATTATGAAAAGAAAACTAATAATAGGAGCAGTTGCGATACTTGCAATTTTGATGGTTGTTATCATTTATATGTTTGCTGGCAACATGGAAGAGTTTGCAGATGCAGTACCAGCTGTAGAAAGAACTCAATTTATGGATCATGGAGATGATCTTAGGAACGTAAGATATGGAGAGATTGTTCCAGTCTTCAGAAAAGGTGCAAAACTATATATTGAAGTTTATAACACTGTAGAACATAATGAACTTCCAGGAGAGTTGTGGGAAGCTTTAGATGTAGAAGAAATGGCAGAGGAATATGGTGCTGAAGAAGTACTTCTTAACGGACCTAGATATTGGGTAATCAATGCTGCAGAGGGAAACACAGATAGACTTAATAATAAAATTGCTGATTTTGGCGGTATAGAAATGAAACTGGTCGCCTCTCTTGATGAAACGCTTTTTAGCATGAATCTTGGTGAGAACTTTTACACAGAAAGCTCTGTAGAAAGAGAAACCAACTGGATTTATTGGAAAGGTAATATGGTTTATGAATTAGTTTCTCCAGATGGTGATGTGTACAGAATGCAAGCTGCTTCAATGATAGAAGATGCTAATCTAACAATAGACAAATTGGAGTACTTAGGTGAACGCCTTGATTTACCAGAGGGATGGACATATAGAACAAGAGTATTAGAACAGGATTCTATACTAGACTCACATGGAATGGCAACAATTATCCAAGATGAGTTCATAAATACTTATCAAAAAGTTGTTGATTAATGTAACACGTCGTAACTTGTAATTTGAAGGTATCTGTTTACAAAGTAGAATTTTGAAGGTGCTTCTTATGAGGTGCCTTTATCTTATTATTCTGGGTAGTTTTGGGAGCGTCCACACATGTGGACTAACGGCCACTGCTATCACAAAGAATAGGTGTGGTATAGTGTTGTACATATTAACATTGGAAAAGACAAGATGTAAATTTTGTCTTTTTTTCGTTTTTGTAAGATGTCAAAACACAATACGCTTAAGGGATTATTAATTTGATTACAATTATATTACAACGAATGCTTTGTGACACGAATGGTACCGGGTGTAAAGCTACCTGTGATAACATTGATGTTAATGAAAGGAGTATTATATGGGTAGGTTAAGTAATGCTTTGATGATGCTGAATTATCTTATGTCGAGTAATAGGATTAAAATAAAAGAATTATCAGAAGTACTTGCTGTGAAAGAACGAATGATCCGTAAGTATAAAGATGAGTTGGTTAGTGCTGGATTTGAAATAACTTCTACCTCTGGTAGGAATGGTGGTTATAAGTTAGAAAATGGACACCTTATAAACTATATGAATCTTACTGAAGAAGAGATTCATTTGGTAGTAAAGATAATTAACTCCTATAATGACGATTCACGATTTTTTAGTAGTGAAGAAGATTTAAAGTTTGTTGTTAGTAAATTAAAGTCTTCTATAAATGAAGTAAATCATGTTTCAGTGCCAGGTTCTTTCTTAGACGAGTTCGCGAGACCTAATGTTGATATGGTTGATGAAAAAGACAAGTATGATAAGATTCAAGATGCTATCCGAAATAAGATGAAAATTAGTATTTCTTATTATTCAACAAGTTCTGGTAAAAGTGAAAGAGTTGTATGGCCTCTAAAGAATTTGTATCGAAAAGGATTTTGGTATCTCGAAGCTTACTGTGAAAACCGTAATAAGATATTAACATTTAAAAATTGTAGAGTATCTTCTTTGATGGTATTAGATGATAGATACATAATAGATAATATAGAAAAAGATGAAATCAAACGTGCTGGGTCATTAGGATTAAGTGCTGGTAAACAATATGAAGTTAAACTAAAAGTTGAATTTCCGATGTCGATGATCATTCAAGAAAGAATATGGACACATGATCAGAAAATCACTAAATCCGAAAAGGATAATTCAATTCTATTTGAAGGAACAATTACTGGCTATCCTGAATTAAAAAGATGGATACTTGGTATGGGAAGCAAAGTTTTAGTACTAGAACCCGATTCATTGAAGGTGGATATTGACAATGAGATAGTGAAAATGGCAAATAGATATGGAAAATTATAGATTAGTATCAACACTAGCTATCTAGTTTGTGATGGGAAAAATTCAGGGTTTTGGAGGCGGAATGAAGTCAAAAATTATTAGTTATTTGGAAAATCATAAGAATAAAACAGTTCTAGAAAGTGAAATATACTGCGTGACAAATTATATGGATTATCAGGAATACTATGATATTATCAATCAACTTGTCAACGAGTTATATTTAAGACCTATGTCGAAGGTAAAATATAATGGAATGAATCCTCCGCTAATGACGAAATATTACATTTTGAAGGAAGAGAACGATGTAGATAGAGGAGCGGAAATACGGGCATTGGACTTAACATTCAATATCAGTGGATATCTTGATAATAGAAGTAAATACGAAAGAAATAGAATGCTTCTTCTTGATATTGACAGATTTCTAAAAAAGAATTCGCAAGCATTAGAATATGAAGTTTCAATGAACGAACGATCATTACAGATTTTTTTTGATGAGAAAAAAATGATTAAAAGTTGTAAAACAATTTTTGATTTTAATCCTGAATTATTTAAAAGATTAAATTGCTTCATGACACCCGAACCTTTTTTTACACATAATGTAAATAAGTCTGATACCAAAAATGAGTATAATATTTTAATCATAGAGAATAAAGATACATGGTATTCATTAGTCCGTTTGTCGAACAAGTATCCGATTAATATTAATGGAACACTCTTTGATATGTTGTTGTATGGAGAAGGAAAAAAAGTAACTAGAAAAATAAATTCATTAACTGATTTTACTGCGAGTTTAGATATGAAAGATATCAAATACTTTTATTTTGGTGATTTAGATTATCAAGGTATATCAATATTTGAAATGCTGAAGTTACATAATTCAGAACTAGAAATTGAGTTATTTAGTTTCCTGTATAAAAAAATGCTTGATATCTACACGATGTCGGATATGAAAGTGAAGGAGATTAATAAACAAGAGAAAATTAATATAAGTCAGTTCTTGAGAAAATTTAGTGAAACTGATGTATGTCTTATTGAGCAGTTGCTTTCAAGGGGAGAATATATCCCACAAGAAATTTTAAACTGCCAGGTACTACTAAACATGATTAGGGGTGATTAGGATTAAATTTCTGCGAAATCTAGACCAGAGAATGAAGCTAGTAGCGATAAGTGATTCAATCACTAATCGAAAAGGAAAAAACTTAAATCTGGAAAGTCAGTATAAAGAAAACGAGCTCACTCAAATGATTATGGCTGTACTTCTGTTTATTATGGATAAAACATTAGATGAAAATGAAGAATGCGAAATAAAACATATTAGCGATTTCCTAAAAACATACAATATGACTTATTTACACAAAAATTTGAATAATGAAGATTCGAGAATTCTAGCCAATTATATAGTGCGAGATATTTTGCAAAATAAAGGTGAAAAGAATGGATATAATATACTGAAAATTGATAATCATGTTATTAGTGATTATAGTGTTAAGCTTGTTGCTGATAAGTTGATAGATTCAGGTGGGATTAATACAGTTATATTTATTTTAACAAATCAAGGGTACGATTTCTTATTTAGAACATTAGAAGTCGATGATGAAATTAAACTAAGCATAGAGCAAAGAAAACTGCTGATGTTTATAAGTCGAGGAAATTACAGCAGAGCCGTTATGCAAAGTGCTAAGATTGTTTCATTAGTTAGACAGAGAAGAAATGACATTATGTTATATGTTAACAAGATCAGGGAGAACGCCCTAAATTCCTCTGCTTTAGAATATGAAAGTGTTATTAAAGGGATTTTTGAGGAAATTAAGAATAACTTAGAAGAAATAAAGAGTATACAGATAAAAGTAGAACTCATAAAAAAGAAAGTAAATGAAGATATTAATCAAGCGATAGAAATGGAAGATAAATTATATCAGGTTTTAAGTCAAGTTGGGCAAATCGAAATGAATTTAGGTACTTCAATTGATGAACTGATTAATTTGCATAATGATAAAAGTAATTTATCTAGCCTTTATAGAGATGTTAGAAAAGAGATGTTCAACATAACAACATTGAAACGGTTTAGTTTCGAGAATGACATTTTAAAACGGTTTGAAGAAAATGAAAACAATGTTAATCCACGAGAAATGTTTACTAAAATTGTAAAACCATTATTATTACCAACTGTTTCACGAAAGATCACTTTGAATAAAATCTTATCAGAACAATCAATTCTGACAGAGCGAGAAGAGGAAGATGACTTAACAGTTGACGACTATGAATTACAAGAATCAAAGAACGATATAGCAGTAAAAGTGATGCAAGTTAAGTATAAAAAGATAATTGAAGTTTTTCTAGAGTATTGTATGAGCAATAATAACTTTCTATTAAGTGAATTTTTAGAATGGTTTAAAAATAGTGATGAGGAAAACTACTTAGAATTATCTATTGAAAGGGACATTTATGCGGTTATGTTAGAACTATATAGCTATAAGAATATGAACGTTGCTGCATATTACGAAAAAGGATTTGAAGAGGAATTGGTACTTCCGTCCCTCGATTTTGATTTAGATGTAACAATGTCATTATTGAAGTTGGAAAAAAAGAACTTTCCTAAAGTAAATAGCATTGCTATCAGTAAAACTGATGCAATATTCAGTGTCAGTATTAAGAAAGAATTGATGAAACTGGATATAGAGATGACTGATTTAAGGTTTGAGGTGATTTAATGAAAGAGACTAATGCGGCTTTTAGAATTATACAATACTTAATTGTTGAAGGGGAATTATCTAGAGAAAAGAATCCAGCATTGTATTCAGAGTATTTGGATGAAAAAGTACAGGAGATATTAGAGGAATACAAACTAGTTTTTCATATTGATTTATTACATGTACATAATAAAGTTTATCATATCTCAAGAGTAGAAAATAAAGTATTTAATGTTAATCATCAAGACATTAAAGGAAAAATAATGGGGAAGAGTTTGAAAGATGACTATTTAGCATATTATATAATATTGGTATTTATTAATTATATTTATGGAGGAAAAAATGCTGATCCAAAAGTAACAGACTATGTACAAGTTAGTACTTTAATAGATATTGTTGATAAACGTATGGAAATAGTTGCATCATATCAAGATGAGTATTTGAGAAAAGTAGAGTCTGAACTAGAAATAAATTTAAGGACTACATCTGAAATTTGGATTTCAAAGTTAGCTAGTTCTACTAATAAAAGAAAAACAAAAGAAGCGACTATTAAGAGTGCAATGGGACTTTTGTTAGAAAATAAGTTGATTAAGAAGATGACAATAGATGAATCAAATACTTTTTATCCAACTGAAAAATTGGATAATCTTATGAGAAGGTACTATTTATCATTAACGCATACGGAGGAATTATTCCGAGCATTCGAAAGAGAGGTAATATAATGCCTAAGATTAATAGAATCAGGTTTGTTAATTTAGATTTCAACAATAACACACGTAAAATATTAGATGAAACACTGAATTTCTACGAATGCGAAGATATGTTAGTAAACTTAGAGAATGGTGGAGGCAAGACCACTCTTGTAATGGCGATTTTTCAGCCAATTCAACCTTTGATATATCTTGGAAAAAGAAGAGTAAAAGATTGGTTTTATAGAAAAACTAGCCCAACTTATATTCTGATAGAATGGAAGCTGGATCATGATAAAGGTTATTTATTGACTGGTATAGCTTTAAGACCAAATACAACATTAAACCAGGATGATGAAACAGAGAGTACTGGAGTGAAATATTTTACATTCACCTTCTCGTATAACGAGGCTTGCCAATATGATATAAAGAACTTTAGTTTTTTTGATAGAGACTCCGAAGGCCTTAACAAGCTAAAGAAGTACAAAGAAGTGCGAAAAGAACTTGATTCTGTTAAAGATGGCAGACTAAAAGTGTTCGATAATACTAAATCTGATAAAGTACTACATCATAAGGAACTTTCATACTATGGCATAAATGCGGATGAATTTAAGAGTGTTCTAAAAAAAATTAACTTACATGAAGGTGGATTAACTGAGATTTTTGAAAAAATAGATACCTCTCAAAAGGTTCTTGAAGATTGGGTACTCCCATATATTGAGGATGTAATAAACAAAGCATGTAATAATGAAAATGCTATGGAATCACTAGATAAAATGATGCATGATCTTGCTAAAGAACTTATTTCAAGGGAGGAAGATATAAAAGATAGAGACTCATTGAAGTATCTTTCAGAAGTCTTTAGCGATTTAAGTATCGAATCTCAAGAAATTCTTAAAGCACTTGAAAAGTCAACAAGCGTACAAGCGGTACTATTTCATTTAAGAAATGCGCTATTAGAAAAGCAAAAGAAATTAGAACTGCTCTTAGGTAAAAACGAAAATAAAATTTCGGATTTAGATGAGGAATTATCAAAACTTACGAATGAGAAGATATCTGAAGAATACTACAAAAGTGTTGAATTGATGAATTCGTTAGAAACTGAAGTAAAAGAACTGGATTTAACACTAGGAATAAATCAGCGCAACTATGATGAATCAATTCAAGAAAAGAATTTAATTAACGGATCTAGAATCAGAGTAAGAATTGATGATACTTCAAGACAAATTGCCAAGTGCCGTGAGGGTCAGAATTTGGCATCACAGTGTGATGATGAAAAAAGCATTCGACTAAAAAATGTAAAATATTCACTAAAAACTGAGTATAACCGAATTAATAAGATGCAAAATGAGCAAATTAGATTTATAGAGAACAATGAGAAAGATATAAATGAAAGAATTAGTGAAATAAAGCAAAACATCATTGATAATGAATTAAATATTTCTGGTTATCATGAGAAAATAGGTGCATTAAAAAATGCTTCTGAAGCATTTGTTGATCGTGAAATAATACTGTTTGATGAGATCGGTGTTCAGTTTTATCGTAATCCTTTTTTAGGTACAATTTCTAAAGAAGATATTAATAATGTAGATGAAAAAATCAACTATGAGCTTGAGAGTCTAATAAATAAGATTGATATTAAAAGGAAACTGGTTGATGAGAAAGAGAGAATCATAAGTCATAAAAGTGATCAACTCACAACTCTAATAGTTAATGAAGGTAAACTAAGAACTCAAATTAATAAGATGAGTGATGACATAGAACAGTTTAAACATGCTGAAAGTCAGTACAAATCTCTACTAATAGCATGTGAATTAGATAATACAATGCTATTCGAAAGGGATCAAATTGAAAAAAAACTTACTGAGTTGGAAGATAGAGCTATAAAAAAACAGTATAAATTAATGACAACACGTAAGCAATTTGTAGAAAAAGTAAAAAGAGTAAATGCTGGAACAAGCTATATTTCAAGTGAACTTTTAGAGCTCATAAGAAACAGTGGAATCGATATAACAACTGGGGAACAATATCTTAAAACTTTGCCAGATGACCAAGCGAAGAATCTAATAGATAAAAATCCATATTTGCCATATTCATTACTAATGAGTAAAAGGGAATTAGCTACCCTACAGAAGTGTTTGAGCAGTGTTGATATAGAACAACTGGTACCCATTATTATGCATGGGGAACAAGAAATCGAAATTTCTAAGGATTTTGAAAACATATATTTACTTATGCAATCAAGAGATATGTCGAATGATGCTGAGGTAATATGTGAAATGGAACTGAAGGTAGAGAGCTGCAAAGAAGAGCTATCTTTTATAGAAGAAACCATTCAGTATAATAAATCACTACGATTTACCTTTGAATCATTTGACTATTTAAAAGCAGATGTTGAGAAAATGTTTACTTTATTTGATAAAACAAACATTGAAATTGCACAAGTAACTGATGAAATTGAAATGACCAAGTTTGAGATAAATCAATTTACTGATGAATTAGAAGACTTGAGTAAAAGTATTGACCAGCTGAACATTCAGAAAGAAGAAAATGAAACAAAGAAAAATTCCTTAAATGAATATATTAAAATTAATCACAAATATGAAGAGGATATCAGTATACTTAGTAAAATAATTAAAGAATCAGATAAGCTAAAAGATATAGTGATTAGTGATAAACACTCTCTTGAGGAAGAAAATGACAAGTTAAGAGTTATTGACTCAGAAAAGATTGTGATAAACAATCAAATATCTGAAATTGCTAAAAAGATTTCATTGCTAGGCAATGTATTAGATGGAGAAATAATAGATAATGAAATTGAAGAACTAGAAGGATCACATGGAGCATTAGTTGAGGAACTTGGAAGTGATGTTAGACGATATGAAGATTTATTAAAGCAAGCTGAAATTGCATTAAAGAATCATTACGATGATCTGGAAAAGTTAAAAGTTTCTTATAATGATGTTAAGGAAGTTGATTATAATGAAAGTACATTATATAGAGCTGAAAGTGATATTAAACATTTTTCCGCTGAGATAGACAGTTTGAAAACCAGGAAGATAGAAACTAATACTAGAATCGACCATGAGTTAAGTAATATTAAGAATATAGAGTCTGATTCAGAATTTACTATACTACGTAAAGAGGAAATTAAAGGTGATTACACTAATAGAAGAAGGAAGATTAAGATAGAAAACTCTTCAATTAATGGGGAAAACAAAAAAATAAATAAAGACTTACAAATAATAGTAGCGACTTTAAGTGACCTAAAAATACTTTTGATTAATTATGATGAATCGGAAAATCCAGACAACATATGTGACTTGGAGCTGTCTATTGAAAATATTGAAAAATACATTCTGTTATATAGACAAGCTAATGACGATGTAAAAGATAAAATGAAGATGTTAAACATAAGCTTATCAAAATATGATAAATCATTATCGAAGATGTCAGAAGTAGCTTACAAGAATTTTGATGCTATTAAAAATCAAATTACACAGACTGCAATTAATTACAGTTCATTTTATGAAGTGTATGAATTAATAGAACAGTATTGTGAGAATTGCATTAATTTTGCAAAAGGACTTGATGCTGATCTTGCAAGACTGGAAGATAATAAAAGGAATGTGAGTGAATTTATATTTTCGCGTGTGAACAGAATTTACAATGAAATACCTAAAATATCTGAACACTCACATATTGAGGTTGATGGACAAAGAAAAAAGTTTCTGAGTATTGAAATTGATAAGATAACAAGTGAAGAGGATGAAGCAAGAATGAATGTTTTTAGATATGTTGAAAATGCATTAGATAGCATTCTAAAAGTAATTAGTGATAGTGGAGATGAGACAAAAATTTCGAAAGAGATTGAGAAGTACCTTCGATCAAAGATGCTATTAAGTACTGTAATTAATATAAACAAGACAAAAGTGAAAATATTTAAGTTTGATATTAGTGAAAAAAACAGAGGAGCTATTCCGTGGGAAGAATCTGTTAAGCATTCTGGAGGAGAAAAATTCTTAGCATCATTTTATCTATTAGTGTCACTAATATCATACTCTAGAAGAAGTACAAATCCATCTGTAAAGTTAAGTGGAATTGAGGATTCAATAACAATTATTATGGATAACCCATTTGGAAAAGTTACCTCTTCTCATCTTTTGAAGCCAATGTTTGATTTTGCAAAAAGATATAATACACAATTAATATGCTTCACAGATATTAGGTCAAAAACAGTGCGAGATATGTTCAATCTTATTACAGTATTAGAGGTTAAGACCGATTTGAAAAATAATGATCATTTACATGTAAATACTTTTTCGAAGGAGGATTTGCAAGTTAACTCAAAACTAGAGAAAGTATATCTTAAATCAAACTATGAGCAAATAAGTTTATTCAAGTAAATATGTGTATAATACTGTACATATGGAGTGTGTCTCATTACTCTCATAAAAAAACTTTTTAAGATACTTCATATCAGTGAGATATGAAGTGTTTTTTTAGGGCAATGTAATTTTTTGCTGGAAGTTCTGTCTTCGTAGGATTGTGTCCAATGTTATACATTGTCATGAAAAAATGTTTTAACAATTAATTACAAACTGCCTCGAATGCTAGAGTGGAGTTAAATATGATTGAAGGGGATGGTGGAAGCGCATTACAAAAGTTCTTGGTATATATAATCAATATCCAAGTTGATATATAATAATATGGGGGTGATAATTTGATTAAAATTGAAACAGAGAGATTAATTATTAGAGAATATAGTATTGAAGACATACCCATATTATACGAGATATCCAACGAAGAAAACATACTTAAATGGATGCCTGATTGGAAAGGAACATTAGAAAAAAGATACAGATGGTTTGAGTGGTTAGAAGGGTCATATAAAACATCAACAAAAGAAAAGGCAGCAATTGTTCTTGGAATGACCCTAAAAGATTCTGGTGATCTAATAGGCATGATTGGTGTTGGAAATAAGAAAGAAGTAGATAATGAAATAGAGATTGCCTACTTTGTATCCGAAAAATATTCAAATAAGGGGTATACGACAGAAGCATCAATAGAAGTTAGTAGATGGGCTATTGATTACTTTGACTTAGAATATATAATGGCTATAGTAGAGCTTGACAATTATCAATCGCAGAAAGTTGTTGAAAAGAGTGGATACAAGAAGTATGGTGAAAGGTATCTTAAATTGGCAGGTTTCACAGAACATAAACCATTTCATTACTATCGATTGTACAGAAATGAAAAATAGAAGACTATTAGCTCGAAGTATAAACCAAACTGTTAAGGTATTCAATTGATAATATTAAAAACACATGAGTCTATAACGTTTTGACATATGATTATCTCATAAAATTAACTTTTCATTGGTGATAAGTTTTGTAAGATGAGCTTAATAAGCAAAAAAAAACATCGATTGATGTTTTTTTATTTACTGATTTTATATCTATTCTTAGGACGTCCGATTGTACCATATTGATGGATAGTTTCAGCTCGGTTATTTTCGACTAAATACTGAATATATCTATGAACGGTCTTATATGATAATTCTACAGATATTGCTACATCTTGAATGGTCACAGGATTACTTTGCTCTAGCATATAGTTTTCTATTTTTTCAAGAGTGAGTGCACTAATGCCTTTTTCAATGTATTCTTGTTCTTGATTTGATACCAGTTGAGATTGTACTGACTTTAGTTGAAGATTGATTTTCATTCTAGCAATAAGATCAGGTGCTTTGATTGGTTTAATTGTAAAATCAGTTGCACCTGCTTTTAAAAACTCATCTGCAGTTTCTTGATTTTCATCTACAGTTAAAACTAAAATTGCTACATCGGGTAATGATTTATGAATTTTCTTAACCGTTAACAAGCCATCCCAACCAGGCATATGGTAATCAATTATAATTAAGTTAGGTTTTTCCCTAAGTGCAATCTTATATCCATCCTCGCCTTGATCAGTTGTAAAAACAGTATAGTTACAATACTCGCAAATCTCCTTCACTGTAAACAGTATATCTGGATTGTCATCAATGACTATTACCTTTACATTTTTTGACATACTTACTCCTTTATTCTTCGTATATTGGTACTGTAATTATAACACTGGTACCTAATCCTAATTCACTTTCTATATGAATACTGCCATCATGTTCTTCGAGGATTTGTTTAGCAAAAGGTAAACCAAGCCCAGTTGATCCTACACCTGAATAACCTATGTCAAAAAGATGGCTTATTTTATCATATTCTACACCTTTTCCATTATCCATAATTGTGATCTTAATGTCATTGTTGACTCGAACACAGTTTAAAGATATAGATCTGGTGTCTTGATTTCCTGTCGCAATTATAGCATTCTCTATGATATTTATAATAGCTCTTGATAATCGAATTTTGTTACCACAGATGCTTAAGTTTTCGTTGATATCAGTAAAATCGAAATTGATTAATTCGTTATCAATAGGCACTTGGGCTCTTACATAATTAATCAGTTCGCCTGAAGTTATCTTTTGTCGATGACTACCATATAAGAAACCTGAGATCAATTCACTCATCTTCTCCACAGCATTCTCTATACGTTCAGAATAGGGAATCAGTTTGTTCATATCTTTAGACAACATGAGCATAGAGTTAAGACCTCTTATTGTCACTAAAGGTGTTTTAAGGTCATGAGCCATCGCATTAACTTCTTTATAGACACGGTTTTCCATAATTTTAGTTTGAGCGTCTTTTAATTCTTTTGCCCTTTGCATATTCTCTTCATAAATAGCTACCATACGTTTATTGGCTCTGATTCTCATAGATGTCATAGTTGCACTAAGTAGCAAGGGTACCATAAAAGCAAGCGATATCATATTTTGTACGAGAGTATTGTCTAAGTAAGCACCTGAAATTTTAATACTAACAGGTAAATCCGTTTGACCGATAAAAACGGCAGACATAGCAGGCATAGTATTTGTCCACTGAAGTGCGATCAGGACCTGAAGACTAATAATAACCTCAGTAGAGATACGATCTAAATTCATATTGGCATATTTAGTTAACAAAAGTATGATGATCATACTGACAAAGTCGAGCATGACTTCCACTGGATATCCTAAGTATCTTGAAATAATTCTTATAATCAAATAAGTTGCAATAATGAGTAATCTTCGGTTTGAATTACCTATATTAGTAAAAAAGAATTTAACTAATAAAAGTGACCATAAGTAAGTCGTAAAAGATAATAAGGCATAAGTAAAGTTGACAGATGTAGAAGCTAAAAATAGCTTTGCTCCGTCACCAGAATGTATTGCTTCTCTTATCCATACAACAACTGAAAACCAACTTTGCTTGAGTAGGTTTGGAAGAGTTAAATAGAAGATTCCAATTAGGATGAGAATTAAAACTTCAAGAGAAAAATATTTAGTTTTGTTAAAGTTTCTATTTAACATATAATACCTCATCTAAATAGTGAAGAGAATGGTCCTTTTATCTGTTTTATATCATCAACGTATATTAACGGTACATGACTGAATTCAGAGTCATTGTCCGAGAATTGATTAGATTCACCAATTATAAAATTGTATGATGAAGAGGAAAAGACGAGATCAAGCAGTTGATTCGTTTTCTCGTTGTTCCTCATTTGACCACCAATATAAACACCTATTATTGGTAAATCCTTGTTTTTAATATCCTCAATTAATGTCTGGACTCTCAAATACTCTGTATCAAAATCCATATCGTTGAGAGTTTCGCCTATCTGGCTGTGAGCGACAACTATAACAACGGAGTTTACATCCTCTAAGTCAGTTGCTTCAGCATTTGGAATAAATATATTTTCTAAGAGTAGATCATTTGCCACATCTTTAATAATATAAGTATCAGTACTTTGACCTGCTGAAGTAATTAATAGTTTTTCGGATGCAATTGGTTGAGATAGATAAGTGGGTTGACTATGTGTAGACTCATCTTTACTACTTAACATGATTAAACCTGAAAAGGTTATTACAATGCCTAGTATAAAGGCCAGAATATGCTTGATTATCTGGTTTCTATTCAATGGTGATCTCCATATCAATATAGTTAAGTGCATCATTACCACTTAGGGATGGTTGATAGTTAATAATACCTTGGGTGATAATGATTGGTGTTGTATGTGCCAATGGAATAGCAGGCATATCTTCTTGTATGATTTCTTGAATTTCTCTATACAAGCTATTTCTAAAATCCTGATCTAAGATTTGTCTTGCTTGAATTAACAACTTATCCACAGTAGGATTTGAGTAGTTCGAGTAGTTTAAAGATAAAGCTGATTCTAAGTTGTTTGAACTGAACAAGGTAAAAAGAAAGTTATCAGGATCGATAATATCTCCTTGCCAACCTGATATCATCATGTCGTAATCACCATTATCTCTAAGTTCAATAACGTCTTTCCAAGGTTCAATTCTAATATTTACTCTAATACCTAATTCCTCAATACTGTCCTTAATGAAATAACCAAGTGTAACTGGATCAGGGAAGTAGGTTTTTGGTGTATTCATAACAAGTAAGTCAAAAGTTATTTGATCTTGAGTATAGGATTCAATTAGTGAATGTGCAATTGCTAGGTTGTAATCTGGTGCAAGTATAGACTCATTATGCCCCCACAAAACAGGAGGAATAAAACTGTTAGCATTTTTTGAGTTTTCATTGTAGGCATTTTTTAGCATGAGGTCTCTATTCAAACTATGAGCAATTGCCTTTCTAACATCTTTATGTTTTAGGAAAGGATTGTTCATATTTAAAGAAAGATATCCTATGTTAAAAGATGGTCTTGTAATGACTTTAATATTAGATTCATTTAGATTTTTATTCATATGTTTTAAGTCATCTAAGTCCGCAATATGCAAACGACCAGCTTCTAACTCTTGGAGTCTTTCACTAGAGTCTGCAATTGTTTTATAAATGACACCGTCGACATATGGGACCTGTCCCCAGTAGTTATCATTTTTTCTTAATGTGATGGTTTGATTTTCCCATTCACTAAATATAAAAGGTCCAGTACCCACTGGATGCATATCCAATCTATCGTTGAAAGTTCTAATAGCATCAGGACTAGCGATAGCAAATGCTGGTTGGGTTAAAGCGCTTAAGAATGGTGCGAATGGCCTGTTGAGTACAATTTCAAGTTTGTAGTCAGATAAAACATTTACCTGTTCAACAATACCTGGAAACCCATTGAAGTTTATCGCCCAATAGTTAAAGTTACCAGCATGATAGGGATTGTCTTGATCCATCCATCGCTCGAAATTAAATTTGATTGCATGGGCATCTAATGTTGATCCGTCATGAAAGCTGACGCCTTCTCTTATATCAAAAGTCCAGCTCTGACCAGACTCATCAGCCGACCATTTGGTTGCAAGAGATGGAAGTATATTTGTTCCATCACTTGAATGCATGACTAAAGTATCATAGATGTTAGCAGCCACTCTTATGGATTGGTGGTCTGTCTCAGTGGCTGGGTCTAAACCGAGCGAATCATGTGCTCGTCCAATCATTAGGATTTTCTGATTAGCATTTTTCTGATTTAAAAAGTTTAAAAAGGAAGTTACATCATTCTTATTTGGAGATAAGATCATCCAAAATAAACCAGTAATGACACAACCCACTAAAAATGATTTTATGTATGTCTTCATATATATACCTCGTTCAGTTTCAAAATATATGAAAGATGACCAAATGTCAATAGTGGACATATTCAGAGAGAAATAATTCCGAAAAATATTAATAAACGTTTTCCTGCTCTATAATCATTCTTGGAGTTTGTTTTGTGGAGCTAAAAATAAGCATATCATAAAACAATCATTCAAAGGCTAGACAGAAGAAGGGGGAAAAGTAATTGAAAAAAAATAAGACAGGCATTGTTACTAAAATGCTTAATAGTGTTGAGAAAACGGGTAACAAGTTACCACATCCGGTAATTATTTTCTTGATTTTAACAGCAACTGTAATGGTAATTTCAGCTATAGGTGAGTTTTTAGGTTGGTCTGTAACTTTCCAAGATGCTAAAGTTGGTAAGGAAGTTACAAAAGAGGTTATTAGTTTTCTATCAGGGCATGGTATTGCAACAATTCTAAGTAATGCAGTATCTTGGTTTACTGGTTTCGCACCACTCGGTGTTGTATTAGTTGCAATTTTGGGTGTTGGTTTATCGGAAAAATCTGGTCTACTAGCAGCTTTAATTGAAAAAGGTGTTAAATCAGCTCCAAAATCAATTATCGCGTATGTTGTTGTACTTATTGGTGTTATGTCAAACATTGCTGCAGATGCAGGTTATGTTGTATTAATTCCATTGGGAGCAATTATATTTATTGGTTTTAAACGTCATCCATTAGCAGGTATGGCTGCAGCATTTGCTGGTGTATCTGGTGGATTCTCTGCCAATTTAATGTTCGGTTCACTTGATGCATTATTAGGTGGTATCACAAACGAAGCAATGGGATATGAAGCCGTTGGTATTATGTCAAACTGGTTCTTCATGATTGCATCGACATTCTTAGTAACAATAGTAGGTGGTTTAGTAACAGATAGAATTGTTGAGCCACGTTTAGGTACTTGGCATGGTACACACGAAGAAATTAAGACTGATGATGCTGCTACTAAAAAAGGTTTAAGAGCTGCTTTAATTGCATTTATCGCTTATGCTTTAGTTATTGTATGGTTAATCTTACCTATAAAAGGTAATCCATTTGGTGCAGGTGCTTTGTTAATGGAAAGTAGTAAAGGTTACTTAGATCAATTACTATGGTTCACAGCACCATTCTATAAGTCTTTAATTGTTTTAATTGCATTAATGTTTGCAATCCCAGGTATCGCATTTGGTTATGCATCAGGTACAATTAAAGATACTAAAGATATTGTTAGATATATGACAGAAGCAATGTCAGGTTTAGGTGGATACATTGTATTAGCATTCTTTGCAGCAATCTTCATTAAGGTATTTAGTTTAACAAATTTAGGTACAGTAATTGCAGTTAAAGGTGCAGATTTATTAATTGCTCTTGACTTAGATTCATTACCATTATTATTATTAATTGCATTTATCATCGTTTCAGCAATCATTAACTTGTTCATTGGTTCTGCTTCAGCTAAATGGGGTATCATGGCTCCAGTATTTGCTGTTATGTTAGACAAGGTTGGTATCACGCCAGAATGGACTCAGTTAGCTTACCGTATTGGTGATTCGACAACAAATATAATTTCGCCATTAATGTCATACTTTGCAATCATTGTTGTATTTGCATCAATGTACGATGTTGAAGGAGAAGAGAAAACTGGTATTGGAACAATCATTTCTATGATGGTACCTTACTCAGTAGCATTCTTATTCTCTTGGATTCTACTTATGACTGTTTGGTATTTAACTGGTTTACCGATTGGAATTACGCCAGGTGTATAGAAATAAGAGCCTTTTGACAAGGCTCTTTCTTATATAATTCTGATGAAGAATTTATAATTTTATATTAGAACTCATGGACTAAAAGTTAATGGATTTATATGGTGAGTTTATGAACTTGCTTTAGGTACATTATAAAAGTGTTAGTGAGTTTGTTGTTCAAAGGATATATTTTGGATGTTACTCTAATTTCAGTGAGTGACATCTTGATTTGTTTTAGGAGGCAATATGATTAATGAAAAAAGAATTGTCGATGCGTTTATGGAGTATGTTAAAATCGACAGCCCTACAAAATCTGAACTAGAATTTTCTCTATTTATTAAAAAGGAGTTAGAAGCATTGGGATTTGAAGTCACTATTGATGATGCTGGTGAAAAATGTTGTTCAAATACTGGAAATGTTATTGCAAAGCTAAAAGGCACATTAGATAAAGAAGCGATTTTATTCTCTTGTCATATGGATACTGTTTCACCAAGTATAGGTATTAAGCCAATCATAAAGGATGGTACAATCTATTCAGATGGTACAACAATTCTTGGTGGAGATAATAAAGCAGGTATTGCTGCAATTTTGGAAGCATCAAGAGTAATCAAAGAAAACAAGCTTGAGCATGGTCCGATTGAAGTTGTCTTCTCAATCTATGAAGAGGGTGGTCTTCATGGTGCTAAAAACTTAGATTACAGTCAATTTATATCTAAGAAAGCTTTCGTATTGGATAGTGGTGGAGATCCTGGTCAAATTATCATTCAAGGTCCTGCTCAAGATAAAATCGATGTGAAGTTAATTGGTAGACCAGCTCATGCAGGAGTTGCTCCTGAAGAAGGTATCAGTGCAATAATGGTAGCATCAGATGCAATTTCTAATATGAAGCTTTTAAGAATCGATGAGGAAACAACAGCTAATATTGGTGCAATTGAAGGCGGAGGAGCAACTAATATTGTAACACCTGAAGTCATTGTAAGAGCTGAGGCTAGAAGTCTTTCAAATGACAAACTTGATAAGCAGAGCCAACACATGGTTGATTGTTTCAAGAGTTCAGCTGAAAAGTTTGGTGCAGAGATTGAAGTTGAAGTAGAGAGAATGTATGGCGCTTTCAAGATTGAAGAATCAGATGATATTGTTTACCAAGTAAAAAAAGCCTGTGAGTCAATTGATATGAAGCCTTTCACAGATTCAACTGGTGGTGGTAGTGATACCAACATTTTAAATGCTAATGGCATCAAAGCAGTTAATCTAGGAATTGGTGAAAGAAAGCCTCATACTTTAGAAGAACATCTTCATATTGTTGATTTAGTTAACTCAGCGAGATTAGTGTTAGCGCTTATACAGTCTAAATAGATTGCCTATAATTTGCTAGAGTGTTATTAATCATAGTCATCATTATTCAACAAATTAGATGATAAAAAAATACTAAAGTCTAACAAGAAGTCATCAGCATTTGACAGATATAAAAACTGTTGTGAAGCTGAAACTAACATTATATATAGAAATGAGATATTATTTTATGTTCTGAGTGAAAGTATTTTGCTCAGAACTTTTTTCATAATTGAATAATGATTATTTTTCGAGAGAACATGAAAAATAATCTAATCGTTAAAAATTCCTAATAGTAATCGGAAAATATTGAAACGCTTGCAAAAATCGATTGTTATTAGGTAAAGAGGTGTTGTATGATTAAACGAGATGAATATGTTAATCAATTAATTAGTTTTAAAGATAATGACTTAGTAAAAGTCATTACAGGTTAGACGTTCTGGGAAATCATCATTACTACAATTATTCAAAGAGTATCTATTAGG
>PPCM01000666.1_pt1 | contig 24139 bp, 25 predicted proteins | sample 1555541 | NCBI WGS metagenome assembly PPCM01 (sample SAMN05284479, study PRJNA326546) | Marine sediment metagenome, whole genome shotgun sequencing project. | isolation source: marine sediment | place: Germany: Wadden Sea | collected 2012-09-05 | reverse complement strand
TGCTCTAGTAAAGAGTTAGTAGACACAAAAATAAAATTTCTAAACAAAACCTAGTTCAGTTCTATATTGAACTGGGTTTTTATATCCAATTTTGTGAGTTTTTCTTTCATTGTTCCAATATCTAACGCAATCTAGTATGATTCCCTTATAGTCTAAGTGCTGATTCACTTCAAATGTAAGAAATAATACTGGCTTAAACCAACTATTGAATGACTCAATGATCGGATTGTCTGTTGGAGTTCCTGAACGAGACATAGATCTAGTTATGTTATAATTTTTATGAGCTTCATTGAAGTCTCTTGAGGCGTATACAGTACCTTGGTCGGTGTGGAGAATTGTCTCCTGTTTTGTATAGCCTCTTTTCTTTTTCATCTCGATCATATTACTTAATGCTTGAAAATGAACCTTCTTATTGTTCCCATTCTTAAAATCTCCAATGGCATAACCAACAATTTCATGATTGAATACGTCAACATAAAATGTCATTTCATACATCTTTCTAGTTTTCTTATGGAAGAATGAAGTTGTATCAGATACAATCTTTTCAAATGGTCTTTTAGTACTCCAATCTTTCCATATTAGGTTTGGAAAATCTATGTGTTCGCTCTTTGGTTTCTTCCATTGTTTTCTAGCTCTGGATACTATGCCTAATTCCCTACATACCTTGTGTACAAGCCAATTTGATACGATCCATCCATAATTTTCTAATATCCACTCATTAATAGCTCTGTATCCCATAGTTACATCCTTTTTGTGTGTTTCTAGGATTATTTGCATTAAATCTTTTCGGTTTTGTTCATATCGATTTACTAACCCTTTTCTCTTCAGCCACTTATAATATCCACTTCTTGAAACATTAAAAAATATACATAGTGCTTTTATGTTAAATGTATCTGTAAACATTTCAATTACTTCATACACTTTTCTTTTTATTTCTTTAGTCGAGTAATTACCTCCTCCAAGGTTAATCCCTTTTTTAACAGTTCATTCTCCAATCTCAGTTTCATATTTTCGTACTCTAACTCCTCTTCGCGAGTTAGATTCTTTTTCATATGATACTTTGCGAAAGGATTCCCTGGTTTTCTCTTATTAATTAATCCTGCTTCTCCAGAATCTTGATATTTTTTGACCCATCTATGAAGCATACCTCCGTTTATTCCTTCCTCCTTAGCCACTTCTGTTTGACTGCGTAAATCATCAACTACTTTTTTTACAATTCGCAATTTTTCCTTTTGTGTCCAATGTTTATTCTTTCCACCCTTTGGTCTACCCATACTTCCACCTCCATCTTTATTGTATAAGAAAAGGATGTTAGTGCACATATTTTTTATGTGTCTACTAACATCCTATCAATTCAATTTCTTCCTGTTTTATTTGACATATTCTACTAATAATTTAACTGTGTTTTCAATTGCTTGGTAATGTGTTCTTTCCATACCATGAGATGCATGAACACCAGGACCTATTAATGCTCCCTTGATGTTGTTTCCACCTCTTAATGCAGCTGAAACATCAGATCCATAATATGGATAGATATCAACAGCATATTGTAGTTTGTTCTTTTTAGAAATGTCCACCAACTCACTTGTCATATCATAATCATAAGGTCCACTTGAATCTTTTGCGCAAATACTAACATCGTATTCTGTGCAGGATAAATCATCACCGATACATCCCATATCAACCGCAATCATTTCATTGATATCTTGTGGAATCCACGCAGCACCATGACCAACCTCTTCATATGTTGAAATAACGATTTTGATTGTGTGTTTTGGTGTGATCTTATTTCTATGTAAGTAATCGATTAAACCGAATAAACTTGCTACATTAATTTTATCATCTAAAAATCTTGATTTAACAAATCCTGATTTAGTGATTGTTGTTTTGGGATCAATTGAGATAAAGTTCCCAACTTCAATTCCAAGTTTTTCGATGTCTTCTTTTGATTTAACAATTTCGTCTAGACGGATTTCCATTGTTTCAGGTTTTCTGTCTTTTGTAGATGCATCTTTGTATACATGTACTGCTGGGCTTGTAGAAAGTATTGTACCAGCGTATTCCTTGCCATCTCTTGTATGTACTGTACAGTATTCACCGTCTAACGTGTTCCAAAGAGGACCACCGATAGCGGTGAACTTAAGCGTGGTAGAAGAGATGCTTCTAACCATTGCGCCTAATGTGTCCACGTGTGCACTTAACCCTACTACATATTCGTCTTTACCAGGAATCGTGATAATTCCGTTTCCTTTTGGTGTTCTTTCAAAAGGCAGGCCGTATTTTTTTGTTTCTTCTTCAACTCTTTTGATAACTTGTTTGCAAAATCCACTTGGTGAGGGAATTGCAAGAATTTCTTGTGCGAAATTCAAAATGTACTCTTTATTCGGCATCTTTTTCCTCCAATAGTTTTTGAATATCTTCTCTTGTAAATGTATATTTTTCTCCACAGAACTGACAACTTGTTTCAGTAACTTCATCTTCTAATAGTTCTGTTAATTCCTCCTTAGAAAGAGTTAATAACCCTTTTTCGAATTTTTCTCTAGAACATGTACATTGGAATGATAAATCTAAATCTAATAATCGATCCCATTTTCCATCTGCCAATACATCAATGATATCTTCAGGTGTTGCACCTTCTTCAATCATAATGTTCACCGGTGTCATGTTTTTAATGATTTCTTCTATACGGTCTAAAGATTCTGGTTTGCATCCTGGCATTACTTGTAAAATAAATCCTCCAGCGGATTGTACTTTACCGTATTCATCTACGATCACACCTAAACCTACTGCGCTTGGAATTTGTTCACTTGAAATAAAATAATAAGCAAAGTCCTCTGCAATTTCACCTGTATTTAACTGTGCACTTCCTGTAAACATATCTCTGATTTTTAAGTCTTTTGTTACATGGATATATCCGTTTGTACCTACAGCTGGTCCAACAGCTGATTGACCCTTTTTAGGTCCTTTTTCATAAATCATGTTAACTCCAGGGTTTGAAACATACCCTCTTACGTGACCCATAGCGTCTGCATCAACTAAGATTCTACCCAATGGTCCTCCACCATCGATTCTTACTGTAATTGATTGGTCTTCATCGTAAAATGAACCTTGGATAACCGCAGCGGTTAATGTTCTACCTAATGCTTGTGTTGCGGTTGGATATGTATTGTGGCGTTCTTGCGCCTCTTTAACTAAGTTTGTTGTTTTCGCTGCATAGATTCTTACTGTGCCATCATATGCAAAACCTTTTACTAAATAATCTTTCATTTGTTATACTACCTCCTACGTTATCGATTGATAACTTTACTTGCTAATTTTATCATATATTGATTGAAAATATGATAAAATGCTACAAGAGTTAAAATGAGGAACGAAAGAATTATGGAATGGTATATAAGAGATATAAAAATAGATAATCAAGTGGTTGTTGCACCGATGGCAGGAGTAACAAACAAAGCTTATAGAGAAGTGTGTAAGGAATTTGGAGCTGGTTTAGTGTGCGCTGAAATGGTTTCTGATAAAGCACTGACTTTTAACAATAAAAAGACATGGAAGATGTTAGAAATTAGTCCGGATGAACACCCTGTGAGTATGCAAATATTTGGTGGAGATATTGATTCAATGGTCGCTGGAGCAAAGATTATTGATGAAAATTGTGATGCTGATATTATTGATATCAATATGGGGTGCCCTGTAACAAAAGTAGTTAAAGCTGGTGCTGGTAGTAAACTAATGCAAACACCAGACAAAATATATGAGATGGTGTCAGCAGTTGTAAAAGCTGTTAAAAAGCCTGTAACAGTAAAAATACGTTTAGGTTGGGACTTAGATTCAGTTAATGCAATTGAAGTTGCTACATTAATTGAAAAAGCTGGAGCGAGTGCGTTAGCGGTACATGGTAGAACACGTTCTCAGATGTACTCAGGTAAAGCTGATTGGGATATGATTCGACAAGTAAAAGAGGCAGTTAGTATTCCTGTTATTGGAAATGGAGATATCACGTCAGGAGAAGATGCTCTACGTATGATTAAAGAAACAGGTGTGGATGCTGTTATGATCGGTAGAGGGATTTTAGGTGGTCCTTGGGTTGTGAAAGAAATCTCTGCCGCATTACATGGTGAAGAGTTTGATAAAGAGATTCCGTTTTCTTATAGAAGAAAAATTATCATGGAACACTTAAGAAAATTAGTAGAATTAAAAGGCGAAAAAGCAGCTTGTTTAGAAATGAGAACTCATGTAGCTTGGTATGTTAAAGGATTACGTCATGCAACTGTTTTCAAAAGAAAGTTAAATGAGATTTCTACAATCAATGATATAATTAATTTGATGGATGAATATGAGAAAGTATTGGAAGGTGAGCAACGATGATTGGAAGAAGAACTGCAGCGTACTTTATTGATTTAGCAATTTTTGGTATTTCAACAATTTTAGCGTTAGTAATAGGTAGATTGATTTCTCAATCATTTATTAACTCTTTAACTGCACTATTAATCGTACAACATATAATCGCTATCCCATTCTTCTTGTTATTTACATTGGTTACAAGCGGAATTACAGGAGTATTACTACGAGGTTCTGTTGGTAAAAAGTTGATGGACTTAAGAGTTGAAAGTACAAGTGGTTATGTTACTGCATTCCGCTTGATGTTTAGAGACTATGTTAAATATGTACCATATATTCCTGCAATATCCGGATTTATGATGATCTTTATCAATAGATTTGAGTATAATGATTTCTTTATGGTAACGATCTATGTATCGATTGGATTATTGGTTCTAGTAGGGTTGTATCAAACACTCATTGGATTTAAATATCAAAAAATGATGTTGGATCAAGTATTTTTTACAAGAGTTGAAAATGATATTCCAACTGCGATTGAGTATGAAAACTTATCAGAGTTTTTAAAAGAACAAGATAAAAAGAAATAAAAACAAAGCCTGTTAATATCTAACAGGCTTTTTTAATGCATATGATACCCAACCATAAATGATTAAGGCATATCCAATTGGTGCTAACAATCCTAATCTAGCAATCAAGAATCCAAATGCAATAAATGACATTGGGTTTGCAAACTGACTTCTTGTTCTATAAAGATACGAATAAGCGATCAAAAAGAAGAATCCAATGTATCTACCTGCCCATCCTGCTAGGAATGTCGGTGTGCTGTTTAATATCAATAACCCAACGACAATTAAATACAAAATAGGATAGGTTCTGCTTTCTTCTTTTCTGTAAGCAATGTAACCCATGTAAGAGAAGTATAGTACTAATAATATAACTTCTATAATACTAGGAATTGAATACATTCTGATTTCTGTGAATAATGTTAACAAAATGTTTACGAATAAGTATACGTAATAGATACTGAATAAAGCACCGAATATTCTATGGATATTATGTAATCTGTTTACTCTTTTCATATTACCTCACTAAACAATATTTTTCGTTTCCGATTAAATCTTGCCTTCCAGCTTTGATTAAAGCTTCTTTTACAAGTTTTCTGTTTTTAGGGTTTTTAAACTGCATTAATGCTCTTTGCATTTTTTTCTCTTTATCTGATTTTGGTACATATACCTTCTCCATTGTTGATGGATGAACACCCGTATAGAACATAACTGTTGCTAACGTACTAGGTGTTGGGTAAAAGTCTTGTACCTGTTCTGGATATTGATTAGTTGCGTTTAAATACTCCGCAAGTTCTATTGCTGATTCAATTGTAGAACCAGGGTGAGAACTCATTAGATAAGGAACGATATATTGATCTTTCTTAAATTGTTTGTTGTATTGTTCAAATTTATCTACAAAACCATCATAAACCTCTTTTTGAGGTTTTCCCATAACTCTTAGTACTTCAGGGCTAATGTGTTCTGGTGCAACTCTTAGTTGACCGGACACGTGATATTTTACCAATGCCTTAAAGAAAGAAGGGTCTTTATCCTCCATTAGATAGTCATAACGAATCCCAGATCGGATAAATACTTTTTTGACTTCTGGTAAGTTTCTTAAACTTGTTAAGATGTCTAAGTATCTTTTGTGGGATACTTTTAACTGGGTACAGTTTGGAGATAAACAAGGTTTTGTTTTACAGACTCCATGTTTTTTCTGTTTATCACACATAGGTTCCATGAAGTTTGCTGTAGGACCACCGACATCATTGATGTATCCTTTAAAATCTGGACAAGCGATGATTTCCTTGGCTTCTAACATAATAGATTGTTTACTTCTTGCACTAATCGTTCTCCCTTGATGATACGTTAATGCACAGAAACTACACCCACCAGAACAACCTCTGTTTGCAATGATTGAATGTTTCACTTCTTCAATTGCTTTTACGTGCCCTAGTTTTAGATAGATTGGATGATAACCTCTTTCGTAGTGAAGATCATATACCTCATCCAATTGAGTCCTATTTAATGGAACACCTGGTGTGTTTTGAATCACCAACCAGTCACCATATGACTCTACTAATGTTTTAGCATTTAACGCATCAGTGTTCTGGTTTTGGATGTTAAAACTTTCTGCATATTTTAGTTTATCAGAACTAATATTTTCATAAGACGGAAGCATGATATGTTCATCATAAACTCCTTTTGCCTTATAGACAGTACCTTTAACCCAAGTGATATCCGCAATACCTACACCATTGTTTAGTGATTCAGCTACTTCAATTATAGATGTTTCTCCCATACCGTAACATATAATATCCGCTTTTGAATCTAGTAAGATACTACGTCTCATTTTGTCTTGCCAGTAGTCATAGTGACCTAATCTTCTTAAACTGGCTTCAATTCCACCTAGAATGATTGGAACATCCTTATAGGCTTGTCTAGCCATATTAGAATAAACGATAACAGCTCTGTCAGGTCTTTTTCCAGTTTCCCCATTAGGTGTATAAACATCGAAACTTCTTTTCTTTTTACTTACTGTATAGTGGTTTACCATTGATTCCACTACTCCAGATGTAATTAAAAACCCTAATCTAGGTTTTCCGAACTTTCTGAACTCTTCAATATTTGTCCAATCAGGTTGCGCTAACACACATACTTTATACCCATAACTTTCTAGAACTCTCGAAATAATAGCAGCACCAAAGGAAGGATGATCGATATAAGCATCCCCTGTGATTAATACGAAGTCTGGATTTCTCCAACCTCTATCTAACATTTCTTGTTTTGTTATTGGTAAAAACATAAAATCACCTAATGAATTATAGCAAAAACAATGTGCATAAGCGACATTTTCACACAATCAACAAAAATAAGAGTTCACATTTTTTGTATGATTTAATTGTATTTGCTACAATTTAAAAAAAGGAGTTAGTATATGTTAGGAAAAAGAAAATACAGTAATGGCCAAAAAGTATATGAGCTTGAGGGTACGAAATTAACATACTTCTTTAAGGATGGAACAATCAAAGCAGAAGGAAAATATGCGAAAGCGAAACGCGAAGGTCAATGGGCATTCTTCCATGAGAGTGGCGTTCTATGGCAACACGCACATTTTAAAAACGATAAAAAAGATGGTTTATGGATTACATATGATCGTCAAGGAAAAATTATATCAGAACAAATCTTTAAGGATGGCATTGAAAAAAGAGATGGAGAGGACTTCGAATTAAAGGATGAAAAGATGACTATTTCTTATCCGAATGGAAATACAAAAGCAGAAGGACCGTACATCAATGAAAAAAGAGAAGGAGAATGGATTTTCTATTATGATAATGGTGTAATCAAACAGTATGCTCATTATAAAGATGGCCAAAGACATGGTTTATGGATTAGCTATGATCGAGAGGGTAAAATGAATTCTGAAGATCTATTTGTGGATGGAGAAATAAAAGAATAGGAAAAACTTAGTCAAATTACATAAAAAAAGCCTGATTGTACAGGCTTTTTTTTATAATCCACACTTTAACTGTGCGTTACAATTATTACATGTATTGCATCCACCAGATTCGACCACCGTACCTTCGTTACAAATCGGACAAATGTCTCCAACTTCTACACCAATCTCACGACCTTGTCGGTCATTTTTTAATGGCTTTGATACAGGTGATTTATCTTCTCTTTGTGGCCTTACTTCATCTATTTCAACACCTAACTCATCAATTAAATCGATTTGTTTTGGCGCATCATCAGATGTTAATGATAATACTTGAGCGTCACGTGATCCATCCACATAAACAGTTCCACCTTTTGCGCCACCTTTGTATAATCTATAATACACTTTTTCAACATCCGAAACAGTAAATCCTTTTGGTGCGTTTACAGTTTTAGAGATTGAAGAGTCAATCCATCTTTGAATTGCACATTGTACATCCGCATGTTCTTCAGGAGTTAATTCAGAAGCACTTACGAAATAATCTGGTAAGTTGCCGTGACTGAATTGAGGTTTGTGTTTACCAAACTCTTCTACAATCGGAGCATCTACTTCCATAAATTTACCTAAACGACCACTTCTGAAGTATTTAAACGCGAAGTAAGGTTCTAATCCAGTTGATACACCGACCATTGTTCCAGTAGAACCAGTAGGTGCAATTGTCAATAGGTGCGAGTTACGGATACCGTATTTTTTAATGTCTTCTTGGATGTCTTGTGGTAATTTTTTGATAAATCCAGATTGCATTAATTGTTCAGTTGAACCTTTTTCTGTTAAGTAAGGGAATGACCCTTTTTCTTTAGCAAGGTTGATTGATGCTCTGTATGCTTCAACTGCGATGAACTTAAATAACTCCTCGATGATTTGTAATGAATCGTGTGATCCATAACGTACACCACACCAAATTAGTAAGTCGTGTAATCCCATTACACCCATACCTACACGGCGTTCACCTTGTGCTTGTTGTTTGTTTTCTTCTAAGAAATAGTGCGTTTTATCGATTACTTGGTCTTGCATACGAACACTTCTATGAATTGTACGCTTTAATTTATCGTAGTCAATAATACCTTTTTCTTTGTCTACCATATTTGCTAAATTTAATGCAGCTAAGTTACACACTGAATAAGGAGCAAGCGGTTGTTCTCCGCAAGGGTTTGTACAAACTACTTTTTGTCCATATCCTACTGCATTTGTCATATTGTTAGCATTGTCAATGAAGAAGATCCCTGGTTCAGCAGCGTATGTTGCACATACGTTGATTAAATTCCATAAGTCTTTCGCTTTCATTGTTTTATAAACTTTAACACCTCTACCAAGTGCTTCCCATTCTCTAACGTCTCCACAGTCCTGCCATTCAGCATTGTAAACTGCTTTTTCTTCATCGGTGTAGTTGTCTACATCAGGGAACCTTAGATCATAATCAGCGTCATTTTCTACAGCCTTCATAAAATCTTCTGTAATAGCTACAGAGATATTTGCTCCAGTTAAGAAGTCAGGGTTCTGCACCTCATAACGTCCACCTTGAGCAATTAACTCCTCTGCTTCATCTAAAACCTCTTTTGAGAATGAATTTACGTGTTTTGATAAGTCCAAGATGTTTGCATACATGTCTCGTTCAGAATCTTTTAATGGAATGAATTTCAACTTGTTTTCAGCTTGTGTTTTTATATCCTCATCATCTATGTTTTCAATTAAGAATTTTAAGATTTTTGGATTTTGCATTTTTGAAATGATAAATTCAATGATGTCAGGATGCCAATCGGCTAACATAATCATTTGTGCACCACGGCGTGATCCACCTTGTTCTACTAAGTTTGTTAAACTCGATAAATCATTTAACCAACTAACAGAACCACTAGATTTACCATTAACACCTCTAGCTAATGCATTTTTAGGTCTTAAAGTTGAACCGTTCGTTCCAACTCCTCCACCACGTGACATAATCTCCATTACTTGTTCACGATGTTTTGAAATTCCACCGCGAGAGTCATGCATAAACGGCATAACAAAGCAGTTGAAGTATGTAACATTACTATTTGAACCCGCACCAAACAATACTCTACCTGCCGGCACAATGTTTAAGTTTTTGATTTCTTCATAAAAATCTTTCTGTGCTTGATCTGAATCTGCTAAGTTTTTAGATACACGATAAGCGATCTGCTCGAAATATAACTCAACTGGTTTATCCATTTGAGTTTTCTTTCTTTTGATAACTCCGTCTTTTTGATCTGGAGCTGCCCCAACGTATTCATCCTCTAATTGGATATATACGTCATTTCCATCGATTGATTGGATATTCCCAATCGCTCTTGCAGGGAATTTTGGGTCTTCTTTGGCAATACAAATAACCAGGTCACCCTCTTTTAAAGTTTCCTGACCAATATCTTTTTGAGTGTATCGGTCTAACATGACCAATCTAGATACACCTTCAAAAGATTGGTTCATTCCAAAATCAATTGGATGAACATGTGGGAAATGCTGCTTAATATCACTATTAAGACTTTCTATTTGTTTACTATCATATTTCAACATTATCACCCTCTACCAAAAAAATAATACCTCTTTAAAGAGGTTATTGTAATTATACAAAAAAATTAATGAAAAAAAAGACTTGCAAAATATAATTTATACCCATCACGAATAGTAACAAGGTTGTTACTTTTTTGTTTTTTCTTTTAACCACGCTATTATTCCTTGATATAAAGAAAATGTGAATTAGATAAAAAAAAATACCATTCAATTTGAACTGGTTTTAGTGTATCATTTTATAGCTGCAATAATAGTAAATATACCAATATTTAGGTATAATAAAAGTACTGAATGTGAGATTTGGAGGTGGACTTGTGAACAATTTTTTCGTTAATAATTTGGATGAGAGACTACAGAACATAGAGAGAGACGATTTTGACTGTTTCACATTTGATTCGCTTTCTATTCATGAACTAAACAGAATTCTTAAAGGTAAAAGCGTGTTGTTGAATCGTTTTTTACTAAATGAAAATGAAATGATTCAGAAACACAAAGAAAAACATATATTATCTAAAGTACGTTTAATTGATAACATTGTTAAAAACGATCCTTATACAAAGGCCTTTTTAGTTTTCCAAACAATTAGTTGGAAACTGCTTAAAGAAAAGATGCCTTTTATTTTGATTCCTGTACGTATATTTAATGAAGGAACAAAAATTGTTAGGGATGGTGAAGCTTTTGTAAATCCATTGTTAGAAGAACACATAGGTGCATTTGAAGAGGTTTCTGAAAAAGAAATATTTGCGTTAGACAGTTCTCTTTTAAACAAATCAATAAAAGAGAATAATGGAAGATTAATTTATGAGATGTACTTAACGCATTTCAAAGTGCAGTTCCCTCAACATAAAACAAAAGTAAATAAACGATTTGTAACGATTGATCACAAAATCGACTTCTTAGAAAAAAATAATGATTTGTTACCGATTGACTACGAATTGATTAACATTAAAAAATCAGTTTTATCGGGAAACAACACATTAATAAATGCTAAACAAGGTACGAGAAAAGTAGCTTTACTTGTAAACATCTTAGCGGAGTTTGTTGCTAGAAATAAATCTATTTTATATGTGTCAGAGAAGAACTACCGTACATTAGGAGATGCGATTGTAAAAACAGGGTTAAGTGATTTTGTAGAGGATGTTTTAAATACAGAACATGAAAACAACGCAGAAAATACAGTTGAAAACCAAATCCCCTTTGAGCAGTTGCAAAAGACCGTTCAATTATTACATGGATATCAGAAAAACTTACTTCTAAAAGAAAAAGGTGTTACGTTAGCGGAATGTTTTGCTGAGTTGGTGTTGTTACGAGATTTACCTCAAAAAGATGGTGTTGTAGAGTTTTTTGATGACCTAACAGAACAAGATGTTTTAAATATCAACGAAACACTTCAAAAGTTACAAATTATATTAGACAGTGAGCAATACATTGTTCCTGCAGATTTACATTGGAATGATATAGATGTACGTAATACAAAATATAAGGAAGCTGACGCTGTAAAAGAAATCAATGGAATTAAACGTCTGTTGGAAGATATCCAATCGATAATAAAACAGGTGAGAAGTGAATTCGGTATCATGTTACCAACAACTTATAATGATATAACTACACATGTTAGTAACCTAGACTATATGAATTCTTTGCAGTACCCAAGCAGTTGGTTTGAAGGAGATGCGTTTGAACAAGCGAAAACCAATGTAAATGCTGCAAACAGTATTGCTGGTAGAACGTTGAGCTTAGATACAACATTAAATATGTCTTATAAAAAAAGTATTAAGCAATTAAAAACAGAGAATATTATAGAGTCTTTGTACGGAGATTTTTTTGATGAGTCTAATCATAAAGTGATGAACAAGTTATTAATTTCTAAAAACTATTCTCTAACGGAGATTGAAAAATTCGAGGTTATTGTAGAGAGTTTATTATATTACAAAGAAGAATATGAAAAAATGTGGAAGGTTTCTTTTGAAGGAGACTTTGCAGAATTTGTTATCGGACTATCTAAACTTATTAACAATGAATTGTTTAAAGTTCGGTGGTTAAATGTTCCAAAAGAAGAGCAAAAAGCTACATTAGCATATTTAAATGAACACAAAAAACTCGTTTCGTCTTATTTAAAAGTGCAACGAGAGGTTCAAGGTTATTTCTCTCTAGATAGAGAGTTAGAAGAACAATTTATCTTAAGATACATTGATGCGTTAGAAAACAATACAAGAAAAACACCTGAGATAACAAGTGTGTTCAAAATGATTGACCAACACGCAAACAACCGCTTTATTGGTACTAGAAAGACAAGGAAAGTACAGTTGTTAAAAAGACTTTTAGAGTATGTTCAAACAAAACCGATTGTAGATAGTATTCAAGAAAAAGTATCTACAATGTTGACGGCAGAGATTGCATTAAAAGACTACAGCAAATACATTTCGTTATTTAGAGGTATTGTAGGATTTGATAATCCGTATATCTTAAAGTTTAGAATAAACCGTAAAAACGTAGCTGAAATGTTACCAAACTTTGAACAAACATATAAAAACTATACCTATATCATCAAAGATTCATTATTCGAATCGATGAAGGATTTGTTGATTGAAGATTTGGAAATGGAATTAGAACAATATAAGAAACAAGCGTATCGTTTAATGGACGTTGAAGAAAAGGTAAAAGGATATTTTAAAAACCAACCAGAGTATTTAACAGTTCAAGAGATTAGAACAATTATGCGTACTGTGGAAAACTATCAACGAAATAGTAAACTTTTAAAAGAGAATGAGGCGAACTACTCATTGTGGTTTGGAGAGAACTACACAGGTATGACAACACCGTTTAAAGGGATACGTGTTGCGATTCGTAACTTCACAAAGTTTTTAAGTATTTTTAAAAACGAGGAAAGTGCAGTCAGTTATTTTAAAAAACGTGAATTTAAAAAAGTGAATGAGTTATTATACTCTTTACGTTTAAAGCTACAATCTTTAGAAGAGTTTATTGAAGAGTTAAACAGATTCTTTGTACAACCGATTGTTATGAATGAGTTGCATCTATTAGATTCTTATCTGTCTCAGTTTGCTTCGCATAAACAAATGGTACAGTGGATAGAGTTTACTGATTCACTTCAAAACTTGAGAAACTATAATCAACTTAGATTAGCTTCATTGATCAATAATGGAATTATTCATAATCATATTGGGGAGCAGTTTAGATATGCATTTTATGAAGAAATGATTTCAAGTTATTATCATTCATATGATGCAAGAGATATATTAGGCAGTATGCGTATGTTTAATGAGCAAAACTTACTTGTACATAAACAGCGTGTTTTGAATATTAGAACTAGAAGAAGAAAAAAAATAGTGTTGTCGAATGTATCTGGTATAAATTCGTATAGAAGTGGTTTTGATTTGGTTATCGTAGATGGAGCAGAACGTATTCATTCAACATATATTCAAAAATTATTCTCTATGGGTAGATCGATTCTTGTTTTGTTTGATGAAGATAGTATTCAAATAGATGACTCAATGCTTCAATATATCAAACATCAACCGATGTATGAAATAGAAAATAATTATCAGATAAGTCCTTATTTAATTAAAGAAGAAGACAATGGTGTCTTGTTCCATCAACAGGCACATATTTCAAATCGTATGGCAGTCATTGATAAAGTTGTAGAATTGTTAACTAAAACCGATAAAAGAGTTAATGTTGTATGTATCAATAACACAGAACGTGTGGAAATTTACAACATGATCAACACGAGGTTATCTAAACTAATCGAAAATCAAGAAGAAGTATTAGCGAAACTTTATGTTCTTCTGTATGACGAATATATTCCAAGTACAGATGTTACGTTTATTTTAGTAACAAGAGGGATAAGAGAACGTGTAGAAGCGGCTGTACAATCTAGTTTAAAAAATTCTAGAGAAATCATTATCTTAGATGAAGAAGAGTACTTATCTCAGGAAACAAAAGAGAATATCGAGTTACAATTAATGGATCGACTTTCAGATGAATTAGACCCTCTGAGTAAATATGTTGTGGATAAGTTAGATATGAACTTTGAAGTAAAAAAAATGATTTCACCATATGACTTTGTTGTGGGAGAGGGAAACGAAATATTTACTCTGGTTAAAATCGCGTTCAACAATAATCGTAGGAGTGATATACTAGAGGAGACGCAGATATTGTTTGATGAAGAGTATGCTAGTTTTAATAAATTTGTAATTGGAATTGATGAGTTATTCTTCAGACATGATGAAGTAATTAACCAATTGAAGGAAGTGATTAATAATGGAAGTAGCAAATAAATCAAGAGTTCGTAGGTTCTTTAAGTTTGTACGTAATCATAAAGATGATTTGCCGGCAATTAAAAAAGAGTTAGAAAAATTAATGAACATTCCTGAGATTGATATCAATGTACAGGAGTATCGTGATTTTACATTACTTCACTTAGTAACACGTTTTAATGAAACAGAGTTAATTGAAGTGTTTGTGGATGCAGGTGTTAATGTAAATGTTGCCGCTAAAAATGGTGATAGTCCATTACACTATGCGATTAGTAAAAACAATATCGAAGCTGCACAAACATTAATTCGTTTAGGAGCAGATGTAAATGCTGGAGCTGAAAATGAACAAGCACCACTTCATTATGCTGTTCGATATAAACGTATGGAGTTTATGGAATTATTATTAAAAAATGGAGCTTATATTGATCTAGCGGATGAAAATGGTTCAACACCACTTCATTACGCTTATGATGATGAAAACATTCCGATGATGAAACTGTTAATTGATGCAGGGGCGGATGTATTTATAGAAGATTTTCAAGGTAGTAGCGTATATGATCTAGCGATGGATAGTACAGTACAAGAGATGCGTGGCCTTGTGAAACATTTGGGGTGATATAGATGGATTTTTTACAAGTGTTACAGGATTATTTTCAAAGTAATAATATAGTTGTTATTATATTTGATTTATTAATATTAGCTTCAGTATCAGCATTCTTTGTAGCAATCATCTTTAGAAATGCTAGAGCGAAGCGTAAAACACTATTTGTTTTAATCATGTTTGTGATCTATGTGTTAATAAAACTATTTGGGCTACCATTCTCTGGAATTATTTTTGATGGTATTATGACGTATTGGGTATTATTATTGGCACTTGTTTTTTCTACAGAAATCAAAAGTTTCTTTGAAAACTTTGAACTTGGATTTAGTAATTCTGAAAAGGAAGCCACTGAAGGTCAATTTATGAGAACGATTATGTCAAGTGTAGAGACGTTGAGTAAAAATAGAACAGGTGCGTTAATCACAATAGAGAGAAATCAACCATTAGATGATTACATTGAAAAAGCAATCGTCTTAAATGCGGATATTTCAGAGGAGATTATTGAATCTATATTTAATACACAAGCGCCGACACATGATGGTGCTGTGATTATAAAAGATGGTAAAATAGCTTGTTGTGGAGCGTATTTCCCTTCTACATCAAGTGATAAAGTAGCGAAAACAATTGGTTCTCGTCATAGAGCTGCGTTAGGAATCAGTGAAATCTTTGATTGTTTAACAATTGTCGTTAGTGAAGAAACGGGTAGAATATCCGTTACAATAGATGGATTTATCGAGCGTAACTTAAACAAAGAAGGATTACAGTCTTTCTTAACAAAATACTTAGACTAAGAAGGTACTTTATGTACCTTTTTCAATGCAGCAAAAAGAATACAATGTGCTATAATTAACAGTGGAGGAATGATTATGAAAATAGCTTTAATTGCACATGATAATAAAAAAGAAGATATGATTTCTTTTGTTACAAAACATAGAGAAAAGTTCTCCAAACATCAATTGTTTGGAACTGGTACAACAGGTAGAAGAATTACAGCTGAAGTTGGGTTACCAGTACATTGTTTTAAATCTGGACCATATGGTGGTGACCAAGAAATTGGGGCGAAGTTAAGTCAAGGGGAAATAGATATGGTTATTTTCTTACGTGATCCATTAACTGCGCATCCACATGAACCAGATGTATCTGCATTGCTGAGGCTAGCGGATATTTATGAGGTTCCACTAGCTACAAACAGAAAAACTGCAGAATTTTTAGTAGATAAAATTTAATTCCTAGGAGAAATAATGAATCCAATTTATTTGTTATTAATAAATATATTTGGTGTTTTCTTAATCATTAATGAAAGCATCTTAATTGAAAAAGCAAATAAACTGAAAGTAGTCATTTTATTCATTACATTAACGGTATCTTTTGGTGCCATTACATTATATGATGAGATTAATGCCAATCAGACATTTTATATGATCTATAATGTGTTCGTAATGTTTAATTTGATTGTTTTTGCGTTGGAATTGTTTTTAACATTTAGGATATCAAGTTTACGTGGTAGTTATTATCACATCTTTATTAAAACACTAAAAGAGTTAAACTCGAATGTTCATTTGATTGTTGATGAAAATGAACGTATTAAAGAAATCAGTGATTCTTTACTACATGATATGGGAATGAGTAAAACCCAAGTGATAGACAGAAAGTTCATTGACATCGTGAACCGTTCATTACAGTTTCAGTCAATGGACGACCAACAAATTGACAACAATTTCATCGAGCAATATTATTTGCGTTACGTGGCGACAAACAGTACACAAAACAAACGTATTATAGAATTTGAATATTTGAACATTAAGGGGCGAAAAGAAGTAATCCATGTTATTGAACGACCAATTTTCATCAACTCAAAATACAGAGGAAGAATAATGGTTGGGGATAAAGTTACACATACAGATTTAGTAAAATCTAGAGATGAGTTTGAACATCTAAAGAAAGAATTTTTGGATTTACAAGGTAGATTCCAAACAACATTATCATTAACAAATGAAGGACTGTTCTTCTTAACAGAAGAATCAAATGAAATATGGGGAACGGACCGATATAAAGAAATGTTTAAACTAGATTCAAACATTACAAAACTAGAACAAATCAGAGATGGTATTAATCCAAATGATGTTAGAACGTTTGACCAACAAATGAAAATAAAAGGGTCAAAAGGTTCTTACAAAGCGAGTTATCGTTACCGTGTTGGTGAAATTGATAAATGGATGATTGAAGAAGGTAAAAAGATTTCAACTGAAGATGGTGAGTTAACCATTGGTATTGTAAAAGAAGTAGATACAAGAAACGGCGTAAAAACCATTAGTTTCTTAGATGAAGTAGACTACAAGGTGAATGTAAAACGATTGATTTCAGAGAAAAAGCAGTTTTGGGTATTACGCTTTGATATTAATAAATTGAGCGATTACAACTTAAAATACGGAAGAGAAATTACATCGCATTCATTAAATGAATACTTAAAAAAACTGAAAAGAAATTACGATAATGAAAAATCAATGATGTTTGAATTGAGCCGTACTGAATATGCGATTATCTTAACAGACCCAGTTGATTTTAGTATTGTGAAAAAGAGTATGTTATCCAATAGTGATTTATTGGTTTATAAAGCTGTTATGGGTGGGATTGAAGTTCAAATCAAACCTAGTATTGGTATTGTTGAATATCCAAAAGATACAGCGTCTTATGATGATTTAATTAAATCAGCAGAGAAAACAGTATCCATCGCAGCGAAAGACTTTAATAAACACTATTTCTGTTTCTATGAGGAGATAAGAGATGTTTTCTAAAAGGGAACTTAGAAAAAAAATGCTGGACCAAAGATCCCAGCTTTCAGAAAAAGAAATTTTGAAAAACAGTAAAATCATTGTTGAAAAGGTACAAACATTAATTGAGGGAAGAGTTGGTATATTTTATCCAATTCGAAATGAAGTTAATCTACTTTCAATTGATGGTGAAGTAGCATTTCCTCGTGTTATAGAGGGAATGGAGTTTTATAAGTATACAGGGGAACTTGTAAAGGGTAAGTACAATATTCCCGAACCTACAGGAGCAAAAACGGAAGTGGATACAATAATAGTGCCAGGTTCTGTGTTTGATTCATATGGGTACCGTATTGGTTATGGTGGAGGATACTATGACAAATACATGAAAGAACACCATCTTAAGATTGGTGTGTGTTTCGATTTTCAAGTAATAGATGAATTACCTAAAGAGGTACACGATGTGAGACTAGATTGGCTCGTTACTGAGAAAAGAATATTAGAATACAAGGAGTAGAATATGTATAGTGTAGTGATCCCTTGTGCGGGGAAGGGTTCTAGAACGAAGTTAAATGTAAATAAGCTTCTTTACAAAGTAGATGGATTACATTTGATTGAGTATACAATTTCAAAGTTTATTTACGACCCAGATTTTACAGAGATTATCTTAGTAGTATCTGAGGATGAAATGGAAAAATTTGAAATGTTCACCTCGAACAAAATTAAACTTGTTAAAGGTGGAAAAATGAGACAGGATAGCGTGTTTGCAGGAGTACAAGAAGCAACAAATGAAATTGTATTTATCCATGATGGAGCAAGACCGTTATTGAGTGATGAATCGATAAAAAAATGCAAAGAAGCAATGAATTATTATGATGCGTGTGTGGTTGGATATCCAGCTACAGATAGTATTAAGGAAATTGATGAAGGTGTGTTTACGACGATTACAAGACAGAACAAATATTTAGTTCAAACACCACAGTGTGCTACAAGAACAACACTGTTAGATGTTTATAATCGCGCTAAACAAGACCATTTTTATGGTACTGATGACGTTACGTTGATAAGCAAGTATACAAACTCGACGATAAAGTTAGTCAGAGGCAGTAAAATGAATATAAAAATCACATATAAAGAGGATTTTGAGATCTTTAATAAATTAAGGAAGTGATGCAAATGAGGATAGGTCATTCAATCGATGTACATGCGTTTGATGAGACTAGGAAACTCGTTTTAGGTGGTGTATCAATCGATTTTACTGGGTTAAAGGGACACTCTGACGCAGATGTTTTATTACATGCTGTTGCGGAGAGTTTATTAGGTTCTTTGGCCCTAGGGGATTTAGGTAGTAACTTTCCGGATACGGATGAGAAGTATATGGGAATTGATTCATCAAAATTAGTATCACATGTTATGAAGTTAGTAATAGAAAAGGGATACAAGGTAGCAAACATCGATTGTATGGTGTTAGCTGAAAAACCAAAGTTAGCTCCTTATATTCCGGATATGCGTAAGAATATCGCGACATTGTTAAATGTTGAAATAGATAAAGTTAGTGTAAAGGCAACAACAACAGAACAATTGGGGTTCATTGGACGAAAACAAGGAATCGCAGCTGTGGCTACGGTATTAGTGGAGGAGATTATATGAGATCGAGTGCGATAAGAAGATTTGGAAGTCATTTTATAGATGATTTATTAACAAGTTTGGTTAGCATTTTCTTTATTGGATTCATTTTACAAGAGACTGCTCAAATAATGCAGATTAGTTATGATGTAGAGAACGGATTAATAACATGGGCAGAGTATTGGAGAATGTATGTTGATATTTTAGGTTCTATGGTATTAAAACTTGGAATACCCGAACTTTGTGTAGGATTGGTTTATATGGTAGTATTACCTTACTACTGGAATGGTAAAACAATTGGAAGACACATTGTAGGTGTTCAATTAAAAATGCAAGATGGTAGTGAGTTGAAGTTTTGGACAATCTTTGTAAGAGAGTTTGTATTCAAAATGCTATGGTGGACAATTACACTAGGTATTGGAGCAATTGTTGACTTCATTATGGTAGCAGCTAGAAAAGATAAACTAACACTCAGAGATTTAGTTACAGGAACAGAAGTCGTTGATATTGAAGGCGAGTCTGTCAAAAAAGAATATAAGGATTTTTAAGAGGTTAATATGTTTGGAAGAAGACGAAAAGTAGAAGAAGGATTTAAAGTATTTCCAATTGAACAAACTCCAGATTTGGAGTATCAACACAACGAGTTAGATATTAAAATCTATTTCATGGAAAACTATGAAAATGGTGAAGAAGCGATCAAGAGACAATTGACGTATGTAAATCATGATGAAACTTCATTCTCAATTTTACTGGAAAAAAGATTATATGATCTAGCACCGGAGTTATACACAAAAGAATCACTAGCAGCACAACATGCATACTTTACAACGAAACCAACAATGAATATGTGGCTGTTACTAGGTGGTGGATTTGGTATTATTATTGCGATTTCATTTATCGCTTCACTTTATACAGACGGATTGTTATCAATCGTATTAGGTGTGATTGGTGGTTCTATGTATACAATGTGGATGTTCACTCGTTCGTTTAACCGTGATTTAAAAAACTCAGCAGAAGCTCTAAGAGCTGAAATGATTCGATTATGCGGAGAAGAAAAATTAGATGAACTTGTTGAAAGACAACAAGAGTACGCAAAACAATTTACATTTGAAGAAGATCCAAAATAATTTTAAAAACACCTTAGATGGTGTTTTTATTATGAGTGTTTTATTTGAATGAACATTCAAAAGAGAATAAAATATATTGTGGATAAAAGGTGATAGTATGTTAAAAGTTAAAGGGAGAAACTTTGCCGTCCTAAAAGAGTATCGCGAAAGCTTTAATCTTGAGGAAATAGAAAGTAAATATATTGAAGAGATTTTTGATAAATACGATTATATTGTAGGAGATTATTCTGCAGGACTATTAAGAATCAAAGGTTTCTATCACAATAACAAAGTAGATAATTATAAACACATTCCAGATTACTTAAATGAATCTTGTGCTTATGGTTGTCCGTTTTATATCCTTAAAAGAGTCAAAGGAGGTAGACGACATGACAGAAACAGAAAAGCAAGTAAGAGAACTAATTCACAAGATTAGACCATACATGCAAAGAGATGGTGGGGACTTACGTTTTGCTAAGTTTGAAGAAGGTATTGTCTATGTTGAATTATTAGGTGCCTGTGTAGGGTGTGCATCTAGTGAAATTACGTTAAAACAAGGTATCGAAGCAATTTTAATAGAAGAAGTACCAGGCGTACTTAGAGTGGAACAAGTTTAATGGCTTATACCGATCTAGTAAGACGCGATCAAGCAATTGAAATATTAGAGTCACGTGGCGTACGTATACGCGATATTGCTGAGATAACTTATGAATTACAAAAGAACTATAACGAAACCTTAACGGTAGATGAATGCGAAAGAAACGTCTTAAAAGTTATAGAAAAAACAGAAGTACAGCATGTAGTCTTCACTGGTGTAGCATTGGACGAAATGTGTGAAAAAGGTTTATTACCTGAACCACTTAGTTCAATTGTAAGTGATGATTATTCCCTATATGGTGTTGACGAAATATTAGCATTAGGTATTGTAAACGTTTATGGATCGATTGGTTTAACAAATTTTGGATTTGTTGATAAAGCTAAAATTGGTATTATCAAGGAAGTTGATGAGATTGGAAAAAAAACAGATCGTTGTATGACATTTATGGATGATATCATAGGAGCAATCGCAGCGGCTGCTGCAAGTAGAATTGCTCATAACGCAAACGGAAAAAATTAAAACGCTCATTTGAGCGTTTTTTTAAGTGTTAAAGTAAAAACTGTATTCACTAACTTGATGCAAAGCGTCATCATATATTCTTAGTATTACTAGTCCACCTTCATCTAAATTAATGCCTTGGTAAAACAGTTGTTCATAGGAAATCCCCCAATATTTATGTGTTCCCGTTGTAATGGAGTGTTCGATCCCCTCAGCTCCAGCAAACGCAACATCGATTCTATAATTAGACGGAAGTTCATCTAAAAGTGCAAATGAAATTAGTTCTAACTCTTCATAATAGACCATGTTCGAAAAGTTGATTTCATTACCCCATATTAAATTTCGTTTTTCACTAGACGTTCGAATTTCCTGGAAGTCTACTAAGTCCTGATGGTCAGCAATAATATAGTTGTTCAATTCTTCGTAGTGGTTCTGCAACCTGTCTTTTGCCTGATAGTAGATTATGGATGTTAAAATTATCCCTATAATAATTCCTATGATCAATATCCAAAGTTTCTTGCTCATAATGTCCTCCTGTTTGATGTAACATAATTCTAGTATGATTATAAACCGAAAACGAGTTAAAAAGTAGTTACAAATCATTCACTTTTGAGTCATGAGTTCTTTTTCTGTAGGCGTTTTCTTTACTGTGTCAACCAAGAAATCGTGATATAATATTCTCGAGATGATTCTTAGGAGTGTATAAAATGAAAATTGGAGATGTAGTAACAGGAACTGTAACCGGATTACAAGATTACGGTGTTTTTGTGAAAGTAGGAGATTATGATGGTTTAATCCATATATCTGAGCTTTCAGACAAGTTTGTACGGGACGTACGAGATTATTTAACAGTAGGAGATATTATTGATTTAAAGGTATTAGAAGTTGACGAGCATTATAAGAAATTAAAACTTAGTTACAAGGCAATTAAAGACCGACGTATCAATCGTAAATATATGATTGGGTTTAAATCAATTGAGAAGAAACTACCGAAGTGGGTAGAGTCAAAATTGAAGGAGATGGACAATGAGTAAATTATCATTAAAGTATGAAGGGTTTGATGTAGATTTAGCTTCGAAAAAAGAGCAAATCGCAAACCATCATAAACAATTACATGAAAAAACAGGAAGAGGAAATAATTTCCTAGGTTGGTTAGAATTACCAATTCATCCTGAAACATTAGAGTTAGATAAAATTGAAGCAGTAGCTACTCAATTAAGAGAACAATCAGATGTTGTTGTTACAATTGGTATTGGTGGTTCTTATTTAGGATTAAAAATGGGTCAAGAGTTTCTAAGAAAAGAATATAAAGATGAAACAGAATTAATCTTTGCAGGGCACAATATTTCAAGTGATTATTTGACACGCCTTTTTAAGTATTTAGAAGGTAAAAAGTATTCTGTAATTGTTATTTCCAAATCAGGAACAACAACTGAACCAGCAATTGCCTTTAGATATTTCCAAAAGGACCTAAAAGCGAAGTTTAAAGACTATAAAAATAGAATTGTTGCGATTACAGATGCTTCTCGTGGTGCGCTGCGTACATTAGCAGACAATGAAGGATACGAAACATTTGTTATCCCAGATGATGTTGGTGGTAGATACAGTGTATTAACTCCAGTAGGTTTATTAGGATTAGCGACATTAGGTCATGATATTAGAGCTATTATAAAGGGTGCTGCTCAAAGTTATTATGATTTGTTAACAGATGATATTGAGGAAAATGTAGCATATCAATATGCAGCATTAAGAAATCATTTATACCAAGAAGAAGGGAAACCAGTAGAGTTAATGTGTTCTTATGAACCGAACTTACTTTATTTAAATGAATGGTGGAAACAATTATACGGTGAATCTGATGGTAAAGAAGGATTAGGGTTATTCCCAGCTTCTGCAGGGTACTCAACAGATTTACACTCTTTAGGACAATATGTTCAAGAGGGAGAAAGAATGTTGTTTGAAACTGTAATCAAAGTGAACAAAACGCATTCTGAAATGTTAATTGAAGAAGATCCATTAGATTTAGACGGGTTAAACTATTTAGCTGGTAAATCCGTAAACTTTGTTAATGAAAAAGCGTTAGAAGGAACAAAATTAGCTCATTTAGATGGACAGGTGCCACAAATCTTAATTGATTTAGAAGATTTAAGTGAAGAAACATTAGGATATGTAATTTACTTCTTCGAAAAAGCTTGTGCAATGAGTGGATATATTTTAGGTGTTAATCCATTTGACCAACCAGGTGTTGAAGCATATAA
>PPCM01000665.1_pt1 | contig 24154 bp, 20 predicted proteins | sample 1555541 | NCBI WGS metagenome assembly PPCM01 (sample SAMN05284479, study PRJNA326546) | Marine sediment metagenome, whole genome shotgun sequencing project. | isolation source: marine sediment | place: Germany: Wadden Sea | collected 2012-09-05 | reverse complement strand
GAAAAATCTATGTTTACTCACCTGGATTAAGTGATGATGATCTCAACAGATTCGGGGGTATCAAGGTTACAGATTGTCAAAAGACCGTTGATACACTCCTGGAGTCACATAAAAAGGTTGTCGTAATCCCTGAAGGGCCTTATGTGGTTGGCAAGGTAACCACATAAAAACATGACCATAGATTGTTTTTTGCTTTAGCGAGAAATTTTAAATTTGCTGTTTTTTTATGACAGTAAATTTAATTTGACTCGCTAACAATATAGATATTACCGTCAGCATCGATTGTTACACCTTCTGCTTGAGGAATTGAGCTATCTAAGCTGTTAAAACACTTTTCCAGCTCCATATAACTCATCATGTTACCATCAAGATCTACTTCCACCAGCAGCTTAGATTCATGGCTCAGGATTAGAAGATGGTTGGTGGTAAGCTTTAAGGCACCGCTTTTTCATTTTCATCCAAACCTCGATATATAGTCCTATTGTGTCAATATCATAAATTATCAATTCGTAATGCATCTTCTGTTTTGAATATTGACGACCTTCTCCTCTGCAGGTCTAACTACCAAAAGAACAATGGTAGTATTGGCTACCATTGCCACCTTGTTTTACCCTTGTTGTATGTTTTGGGAATAAACATATCTTATAAGTAAGTCAGTAATAAAGACACCAACAAATAGATAATTTTCAAAAGAATCCTATTATTTTATTGACATAAAACGTAATTATAAAACTATGAGGTATAGATATGAGAGGAAATATAATTTCAAAAGAATACAAAAGCATGAAGTTTGTTAAAGATAATAATGGTAAAGAATTTGTCTGCTACACAAACGATGTAAAGAGCTATAAGAACGGTACGCCCTTGAGTAAGGAACAGAAAAAACAATGCTTGGATTCCAGCCAAATACTTGGAGATAGCTGGTAGCCATAATCTGTATCTGGGTGCACCCGGTTTACCTACCGATAATGATCGGGGTATCCAATATTCTGTTATTTTATTTGAATTCTGACCACTTTAAAACATATAATAAGCATTACAATTACATCATCTTTCCGGTAAAGGATCTGTGTTAGACTTATACATTTTAGGAGGGTAACTGAATGAAGCGGTTTAAAAATATTCTTTACATAATCACAGATAGCAGCGTTGAGCAAAACCATACTGCAGACAAGGTTGCTACAATAGCTCGAATTAATGGAGCGAAAGTCACAACAACGATTGTAAATGAAAATTCATTGGTGGACAACTTAGCTTTAAGCTTTAATAGTCGCCACGAAGAAATCCTTCAGGCAATTTCTGATCAACAGCGAGAAAAACTTGACATTTTTTTAAACCATAGTCGGTGGTCAGGCATTGCTGTTGAATCGTATAATTCAATGGAAAATGGGTTTATCAGTATTATCCAAAAAGTTATAAAAAATAAGCATGATCTTGTCATCAAGGAAGAAGACTCTATTGAGGGCATTGAACAACTAGCTATGCGTCTTGTGCGAAAGTGCCCAAGCCCTGTTTGGATTATCAAGAAAAAAACATCTGAATTTACAAGAATACTTGGTGCTATAGATGTTAGTAGTGATGGTCGGGACGCAGAAACTCTCAATCGAAAAGTATCTGAATTGACACACTCTCTTGCTCAAAGAGAAAATGGAGAAGCTCATTACTTGCATGTATGGAGATTTGAATATGAAACTATGCTACGCGGACCTCGTTTCAAAATGGACCATGATGAAATTTCAAAAATAAAATCTGAAATATTTAAAGAACGATTAAGCCAATTACATATTCTTTTAGAAAAATGCCATATTCATGCTAATACTGATCATATTCATATGATAGAAGGAGACGTTGTTGGGAAAATAAATGATATGATTGAAGAGTTAAATATAGATGTCTTAGTGATGGGATCAGTCGCGCGATCAGGGATACCAGGTTTTCTTATTGGTAACAAAGCAGAAACTCTACTTAATAAAATTAACTGTACTGTTTTAACAGTGAAACCAGATGGTTTTATTTCTCCTGTAACTATTGATTAAAATATGAAAGATATAGAAAAAGAAAGAGATAATATACTTTGGTTATTGAAAAAAATTATTCATATCAGCTTAAAAACGCTTGGCCTGATGATGGTCTTGGTCATAGTTTTTGGAGTTATAGATGTTGCATGGACTATTTACCAACGCTTTATGGCTGAGCCAAGATTTATTCTGACAATGAGTGATATTTTATTAACCTTTGGTGCTTTTATGGTTGTATTGATCGCCATTGAGATTTTCCAAAACATCATTCTCTATTTAAGAGATGACGTTATTCATGTGAAAATTGTTTTGGCAACAGCACTTATGGCAATTGCCAGAAAAGTAATAATTCTTGATTATGATGCACTTGATCCGATGTATATATTCGCAACGGGTCTTGTTTTGTTAGCCACCGGTATCACTTACTTTTTTGTTCATAAGTTGCCAGAAAACTTACAACTTGAACCATCATTGAGAAAAGAGCGTAAAGCTGAGGAAAAGCCCAAACACTCTTCTCTCCAAAATGATTAAGGACAACACCATAGTGATATTTTCTCAGTATTTCTAATAAGACTTTCAGTAGCACCTCCAGAAAGGTTGAACTGTTTCATGACACCTTTGTTGACGCCTCGTACTCCTACTGCAATTGCAGCATAGCGCCCTTTTTCTGCATATTTTAATAGTGTTGAGGCTACATTGACCCCCCAAGTCCTTTGTGTAGAAATACGTTCAAGGTCAATTTGGTGTTGTTTTAACATCTCAATGGATTTGTTAAAGATTTCTTCATATCGTAATCCAGCACCATTTTCAACATGCAACAGTGTTAAATCGTGTTGATCCTGTTTTGAAAGAATATATCCTACATGATCTACAGCTCTGAATGATTCTTCTGAACCATCAACTCCGATCAATACATTTTTTCTTCCTAATTCTGGGCTAGGACATATCCAGATAGGCGTTGTTAGTGTTCTGTCTGAAACAATTGCTTTAGGTATTTCATCTGCAGGACGTTCAAAAAACCATTGCAAAGCGTATGATGCTCTTTTTCCAAGAACAATTGCATCATAAAGCCCATCGCTACCTTCCTTGAGAATATCCTTTACCTTTCCATACCTTTCGGCAGGTGTTTTGGTGATCATTTCTCCCACTGCCATGTTGCTATTACTAAGCATGCCAACCGCTTTATCTAAAGCTTTTTTAGCACCAACAGTGGGAGTGCTTTTAATGAGAGTCTCTGGGCTTTCCCACATCTCTAATAAAGGGTTCTGTGCTAGCTTTGAATCTAAGCGACAAATATGTAGAAGGGTCAGTTGGTGTTCAGATTGTGGTTTAAAAAATGAACACACAAACTCGACTCCTGTTAAGTTCTGGAAGTCATTGCTTACGGTGACTAAAAATTTTTTATTCATCCTATGTCCTCCTGAATATAGAAATTATTATTTCGCTCAATCAAATAATTCTTTGAATAAATTAAAGAATAAAAAAGCTAAGCGTATAAGTTAAGCTTAGGGTTATCAGCAAACCCTCGTAAAATATCTCCTCTAGTTATCAGCCCAATGAGTATTTCATCTTCTGTGACGGGTATAGCATCAATATGAAATGTGGCCAGTACTTTTGCAATACGCCGAATATCAGAAATTGAATGTGTACAAATCACCTTTCTATTTAAAACATCACTAACTAGAATGTTTTGGTTAATCTGTATTTCATTATTAACAATAGTAATCCTTCTTAAGATGTCACGTTCAGAGAGAACTCCCATTACCTTTCTCTGCTCTGTAATTACAACTAGTTGTTTTATGGATTTATTATCAATTAAATTATATGCCTTAGTTATTGGTGCATCTAGAAAAATTGTGTCTACTGGAGAGGACATGATCTGATAAGCATGTACAAGTGGTTCTAGCATTCCTTTGTCATGACCTAGATATTTTTGATATGCTGAGACAGCTTGTTGATTTTTCCCGGATGAGAAATTAGGTGAGTCTTTCTTATCATAATTTGTAGGGATATTATTTTTTCTGGTGATTTGTCCCCACTCCTCTAACTTCTCAAGTGGCCCTTTAAACTTTAATCCATCAAAATCGTTAACATAAAACATTTCACACCTTATTTTAGAAAGATATAATTAAATTACTAAAATTTGATTATAACTTACACTGTAACAGTTAACCTCTAAATTTTTGATTTTTATCAAGTAATAATTAGTTGATTTCTAATGCGTTGACTTGGTGATTTGATGGCAGATTTTTCTTTGTTGTTGAAAACTTATTTTTTCACTATGAAGTTACATTATTAATTATTGGATCATCGTCCAATAATTAATAGATAGTGGTCTTTTGATTTTAATTTACCTTGTCCAGTTGATAATATTTCCTCCATTTCGTTATATTGTAGATGAAGAATTGATTGTTTGGCACGCTAAATATATGAGTTTAATTTTACTATTTGTTGCCCCTTTATTACTTTGCCAGACTATAATTGAGAGCTGATGTCTTCTTTTTCAATCTCCACAATTCATTCATAGTAGCATAATTACTATAATTTGGTTCTCCACAAGTGTCTTTGATATTGCAAAAGATCGACTATTGCCCTTCCTAAAAAATCTTGAAGGCCGTGATAAAGTTAAAGTTGTCTGTATGGACCTGTATTCACATTATCGCATGATGGTAAGAAAATGGTTTCTAAATGCCAACATAGTGAGTGACAGGTTTTATGTGAATAAACTGATCAATCACCACTTCTCGAAAAAATGTGAAATTATCGACGAAGACAACCTTGACTGGGGACGTAGTGGACTGATTAGGACTATGAGTACAAAACCACAAAATATTTCTTAAAATAGAAAAGAAGCACTTACTCGTTACTTTGAGAAACAACTCATTATAAAAAGCCTTTGGTAGTTCTGGTAGGAGTTAACCAAATTATTTAGGCAAAAAGGTAAAAACAAATCAGTTTGCAGGACACTTGTTAAATATCTACTGGAAAAGATCGATATATTGAGGGCTACACCGTTCCACCCCCTTCAAGCTCTTTCAAAAAGTTTAAAATCCTGGCTCAACTCAATAGGTCGCATCTTTCGATACGATAGAAGCAATGGCGTAGTTGAAGGGTTTCACAGAAAGGTGAAACTGATCCTGAGAAGGGCTTACGAATTTAGGAACTTTGAAAATTATAGAATGAGAGTAAAGGTGTTGTGCGGATAATGAGTAAATATAAATTTGCTCATTTAGTTATTACGAAAATAGCATCATCCTCCTTCTTTGATGTAGACCCGACGAGAGACTCTAAAAAAAAAAAGGGTTTAACGAAAAAATCGTTAGACCCTTTTTTATCTTGGCGTCCCCAAGGGGATTCGAACCCCTGTTGCCGGCGTGAAAGGCCGGTGTCCTGGACCTGACTAGACGATGGGGACAACAAAAAATATCAGGCACTTAACTCGAAACAAGATAAGTGCCTGAAACAAATGGTAGCGATGAAGGGAATTGAACCCCTGACACTACGGATATGAGCCGTATGCTCTAACCATCTGAGCTACATCGCCATGTGTGAGGGGCATTATATACACAATTGATGTTTTTCAGTCAACATCTTTTTTACCTTTTTTTCGTTTAAAAAGATTTGCTCAAAAGAAGGTAAAGCCCAGCTATTCGCATACATAGATTTAGCTAGCAATGTTGGAAAATGTACACTGTTAGCTAAATCTATATAAATAATTCCCTCTTAGACTGTATCCCTCATCCTAAAATAGGTTTATATATTGGAGACTTATTTTAAGCCGCGACCGTAAAACAAAAAAGGGGAGAATCACTCAAATGAGCAACTCTCCCCTTCTATCAGCTTAATAAGCTAACCCTGTGGAACTGGATAAGTACCTTTAGACAGAAGTTATTTTTACAAAAACACAAAAACAACTTTGTAAGGTACTAACAGGTGTTAAACGGTTATTACATCATTCCGCCCATTCCACCCATTCCACCCATGCCGCCCATGCCACCCATTGGAGGCATACCACCCATACCACCATCATCATCAGATGGGGCATCTGCAATCATGCACTCGGTGGTAAGAAGCATACCGGATACGGAAGCAGCGTTTTGGAGAGCTGTACGGGTAACCTTAGCAGGATCAATAACACCTACAGCGATAAGATCTTCGTAAACCTCGGTAGCAGCGTTGAAACCAACAGCGCCTTCAAGATTCTTAACAGCGTCTACAATTACAGAACCTTCACGACCTGCATTGTTTGCAATCTGACGTACAGGTTCTTCAAGAGCACGAAGAAGAATGTTCTTACCAAGCGCCTGCTCGCCTTCAAGCTCAAGAGCCTCAAGAGCTTTGAGAGTACGGAGATAAGCAACACCACCACCAGGAACAATTCCTTCCTCTACAGCTGCACGGGTAGCGGAAAGTGCATCTTCAACACGACCTTTGATCTCTTTCATTTCGATCTCGGTAGCTGCACCAACGTTAATTACCGCAACACCACCGATGAGCTTAGCAAGACGCTCCTGGAGCTTCTCACGATCGTAATCAGAGGTGGTTTCAGCACTTTGTGCACGAATCTGCTTAACACGAGCTGCGAGTTGTTCTGCATCACCAGCACCGTCAACGATAGTGGTGTTATCTTTATCGGTCACGATACGCTTACAGGTACCGAGGTCGTTAATGGTAACGTTCTCAAGCTTGATACCAAGATCTTCGGTGATAACCTGTCCACCGGTAAGAATAGCGATATCTTCAAGCATTGCCTTACGACGATCACCAAAACCTGGCGCCTTAACAGCAGCAACGTTAAGAGTACCACGAAGTTTATTAACAACGAGGGTTGCAAGTGCTTCACCATCTACATCTTCAGCAAGGATGAAGAGGCCTTTACCCATCTTAGCAACAGCTTCAAGTACAGGGAGAAGATCCTTCATGTTAGAAACCTTCTTCTCAACAAGGAGAATGTAAGGATCGTCCATGGAAACTTCCATACGCTCTGGATCGGTTACAAAGTAAGGAGAAAGGTAACCGCGATCAAACTGCATACCTTCTACAACGTCGAGGGTGGTCTCCATTGACTTTGCTTCTTCAACGGTGATAACACCTTCTTTTCCAACCTTGTCCATAGCCTCTGCAATGATGTTACCAATGGTCTCATCAGAGTTTGCAGAAATAGTACCAACCTGAGCAATTTCCTTCTGCTCTTTGGTAGGGGTTGCGATATTAGCAAGCTCAGCTACAACAACGTCTACACCTTTGTCGATACCACGCTTGATTTCCATTGGGTTTCCACCAGCAGCAACAAGCTTAACACCTTCAGTATAGATAGCCTGAGCAAGTACAGTTGCAGTAGTAGTACCGTCACCAGCAACATCGTTGGTCTTAGAAGCAACTTCCTTAACCATCTGAGCGCCCATGTTCTCGAACTTGTCAGAAACTTCGATCTCTTTAGCGACAGTAACACCATCTTTGGTGATGGTAGGTGCGCCGAAAGATTTGTCGATCAGAACGTTACGACCTTTTGGTCCGAGGGTTACCTTTACTGCGTTTGCAAGAGTGTTAACACCAGCGAGTACAGACTCACGTGCCTTAACACCATACTTAATATCTTTAGCCATTATTAATTCTCCTTATATAATTCAAACCGCTTTTAAAGCGATCTGGATAATTCGTTTTATTTTTTTAAGAAAATTATTCTATCACACCGAGAATATCATCTTCGCGCATAATGAGGTAATCATCTCCGTCAAGCTTCACATCGGTTCCACCATATTTGGAGAAAAGGACTTTATCGCCCTCTTTTACCTGCAATGCAACGCGCTGACCGTTCTCACCTGCTTTACCCGGTCCAACTGCTACTACTTCACCTTCGGCTGGTTTCTCTTTTGCGCTATCGGGAATGATGATACCACCAGCGGTTTTTTCTTCTTCAGCCAGTCTCTTCACCAAAAGCCGATCATTTAAAGGACGAATTTTCATTACTGCCTCCTGCATTACATATATGATTTTCTTATTGGCCAGCCATTTAACGGCTGACTTTGATTGGTAAAATACCCGGAAACCGGGTGTACTTTAAAGCAGGCAAAACTATAGGTGTGGTTTTTCTAAAATCAAGGGGATTTAGTAAAAAAAAAAAAAGGTTCTATCGATCTTCTCGACATAACCTTTTTTCACTCATTTTCAATAAGATAAGGAAACTATTCTCAACTAACCAACACGCACAACCCACTTGAAAGGATCTTCAACTTCGCCGTACTGAATTCCCTGTAGATTATCAAAAATCTTTTGGGACAGCTCACCGATCTTACTATCATTTATAACATGCACCTCATCCTTATACATCATCTCTCCTACCGGAGAAATAACCGCTGCAGTTCCAGTGCCAAACACCTCAGTCAAGCTACCAGACCTGTTGGAATCAATTACCTCATCAATGGATATCTTGCGCTGGATAACATTAATTCCCCAGCTTTCTGCAAGCTGAATTACTGAGTTACGGGTAATTCCACCTAAAATAGACCCCTCAAGTGGAGGAGTAATCAGGTCATCCCCGATTTTAAAGAAGATGTTACTTGTTCCCACCTCTTCAACATATTTGAACTCATGGGCATCAAGCCACAGCACCTGAGTGTAACCTTTTTTTGCTGCAATTTGAGCAGTATAGAGTGAGGCTGCATAGTTACCAGCAGTCTTTACATGACCAACGCCACCTCTTACCGCACGAACATGCTCGTCGCTCACAAAAATCTTGGTTGGATTGAATCCTTCTGCATAATAGGCACCCACCGGACTCATGATGATATAGAAATAATATGTATCAGAGGGTTTTACGCCAAGAGTTGGTTCAACACCCATCATTGTAGGACGAATATAGAGTGAAGATCCATCCGCATCAGGAATCCAATCTTTCTCAAGATACAATAATGCTTTCAGTGACTTGAGAACCTTATCAACAGGGATACGCGGCATACACATTCTGACTGCCGACTCGTTCATACGCTCAAGGTTGTCCTCCGGACGAAACATGTACGCCTGACCATCCTTGCCTTTATACCCTTTCATTCCCTCAAAAATAGCCTGTCCATAATGGAAAACCATCGCCGCTGGGTCGAGGGTGAAATTATGGTACGGACATATTTTAGCTTCATGCCAACCATTCTCCTTATTCCATGTCATCATAAACATGTAATCGGTAAAATCTTTTCCAAAAGAAAGGTTGTTATTATCCGGCTTTACTTTCAGGTTTTCCGGTGCTACTTTTTCAAGCGATACGTCAAGATCATCCCACATGAATTGTTCTCCTAACCCAGCTAAGCTGGATTCTCCTTAATTCCTTATAAATTGTTCGGCAAAAACAGTCTATTCCAAATCAATTACTTTTTATTTAATAATTACTTTTCAAAGTATGGTCTTAATCAACTTATTTTCTTTTCTTAATATGACTTAAGAGATATATTTTATACTGTTAAAATTAAGAGAAACAAAATACCAGATTTTTTTTACGAAGCCAAGTTTACTAAATAGCTGAGTCGTTAAATAGTTTTTTTAAACTCCTTTATGACCCAATTGGAACTCAGATGAACCCAACAATCCCCGAACAACCTGACGTCACCAAACCACCAAGTCCTATGCGGCTAAAATATTTTCTCCTGGTTTTCGGTGTTGCTATCTTTTTCTTTGGTAAGATTCTCTGGCCTTTCTGGTCAATTCTGGTGCTCTCTTTTCTCCTGACCAGTATGTTCAGACCCATCTATTTATTTTGTAGTAGATGGATGCGCCCTGCTCTTGCCTCTGCTATCACCTGCTTGCTAATAACTGCGATCGTCTTTGTACCACTCCTCTTTTTTACAGGAGCACTTACCGGTGAGGCTCTCAGCTTATATAACTGGGTCCGAGACAGTCAAGTATGGATCAAGTTGCAAAGTTTCATCAATGAAAGTCCAAGAGTAGCTCAATTACAAGCGACACTGGGAGAATTCGGTTTTAAATTTGACACACAACAAATAATCGACTGGATGGCAACTGCTGCAAAGGTTGGTGGGCTTTTTCTCTACAATCAAGCATCTAACTGGGCGGCAAATATTCTGCAATCAGTTGTTCTCTTCTTCATGATGATTCTAGTGATTTTCTTTCTACTAATCGATTTGCCAAAGCTGGTGGACTACATGATCAAGCTCTCTCCACTGCCTGATGATGAAGATAGACTACTGCTAAGAAAATTTGAACAGATTGCCAATGCAATATTAAAAGGCAATGGTATTTGTGGGGTTATTCAAGGATCATTAGGTGGTATAGTTTTTTCTATCTTAGGCCTTAATTCTCCCATTTTATGGGGTTGTATTATGGCTGTTCTTGCCTTTTTGCCAATCTTTGGTATTGGTCTTGTGATGTTACCTGCAGCTGCAATTTTAGCAATAAACGGACAAACTGGTGGCGCAATATTTCTAGCGATATTCTATCTGGCGCTCTCTTTAGGTATGGAGTATCTGGTAAAACCAAAACTGGTTGGCTCGCAGGTAAAGATGCATACTCTCTTGGTATTTCTTTCTATTATTGGTGGTCTTTCGGTGTACGGAATTTTAGGTATTATCTATGGCCCACTTATAATTACAGCTTTTCTAACACTGTCTGACATTTACCTTAAAAGATACGATAAGTATGTACAACTATCATAGTTCAACCGGGATTTGTCACTAATAAAGGTGCTATGTGATTAAAAACGTCACAGTACCTTTTTAATAGTCGCGCCAAGTTTTTCCACTGAGTATGGCTTTAGAATAAAATCTGCAATTTGCAGATTTTTGGCTTCCTCAACAGAATCCTCATGGGAGAAACCACTGGCAATGATAGCTTTCTGCTCTGGTTTGAAAGAAACAATCTGTTTATAAGTTTCAATACCATCCATGCCTGGTGGCATTATCATATCCAAAACAACCAATGCAACATCCTTCTCTTTGAGATAAGAGACCGCTTCCTCTCCACTGGCAAGACCAATTGGCTCATAGCCTAGGTGTCGCAGAATCCCCGATGCAATTTCCCGTTGCTGAGGAGCATCATCTACTATTAGAATAGACTGCCCACCACCACTTAACTCAGTTACATCTTTTCCAAGATCTTCAAGGTGAGTTGCCTGATCAGAGAATGGAAAAAGCAGAGTAAAGGTTGTCCCTGAACCCACCACGCTTTGCACTTCAATATGACCATTATGATCCTCAACGGTTCCCCACACCACAGACATACCTAGACCGGTTCCACTTGTACCCATAATCTTTCGTGAGAAAAACGGTTCAAAGATACGATCAAGATATTCACTGGCAATACCTGTCCCATTATCTGAAATGGTTAGTTGTATGTAGTCTCCATGCCTCCAATGAGCAAATCCAGAAGGAGCGTTTGCCAAATGCACTTTGTCAAGACCAATGAAAACCTCTCCTTTATTCACAACCGCTTCAACACCATTGGCCACAAGGTTCATCACTGTTTTCGAAATATGCACAGAAGAGCCTTTCATATAATAGGTTTCCTCTGGTGGCTCAAAAACGACATTGACCTCAGGATGATTCTTTTGAAGTTCTATAAACTCTGGGCTACATAGATAGAGACTGACTATCTCTTTAACATCAAGTTGTTCTTCAACCTTTACACCACGTCTCGCAAGAGTCAGCAAATCCTGGACAATTGCAGCAGCCTTTTTACCTGAATCACGAATTGTCTGGATTGGCTTTACAAGATTTGATTCTTCTGGCAACTGTCTGAGAAGCAGGTCTGGATATGATACAATTCCAGAGAGAATATTATTAAGATCGTGGGCAACCCCACCAGCTAGCGTACCAATGGCTTCCATCTTCTGAGCATGTGCTAGTTTATCCTGTACCTCTTTTCGTTCTTCTATCTCCAACTTTAACTGCTGGTTGATAAGACTCAATTCACTGGTTCTCAAACTCACCTGGTTCTCTAAATCACCACGGTATTTAGCAAGTTCATCGTCACGATGATTAATTCCCTTAATCATATGGTTAAAGCCATCGATCAAGACACCGATTTCATCATCATACCGTTTTCGAACAGAAACATCATAGTTCTGATTAACAGATACACTTCGCATCGTCTCTGACAAATGAGTTGCCGGCTTCAATACTCGCTTAATCAATTTTGAGCAAAAAATAGTCATTAAGGTCAACAGTACAAAACTAATACACCCTAAAAATATATAGAAGCCGTATAATTTGCTATTCAGAGGAGTAAGATCAACACGGATAACAATATACCCCACAACCTTACCAGACAAAGTAATGTCGCGAAGGGTGGTAAACCATGGTTGGCTTATGGATATATCAGGTCTGAGCTGATCATCATTAAGATCGAGGGAAAGCCATTCATCTTCATTGGTCTTTTTTTCAACTTTAGAACTAAGATATCGGGCAAAAAGTCGTTTTTCTTTATCATATAATGCTGCTTCCAAAACTGTATGATCAACCTGTAAAGCAGAGAGAATTTCATGCCCTGTAATATGATCACCAAAAGAGAGAGCTGCTGTCGAATTATTTCCTATAACTTCAGCAAGTACTATACTGTCTGCCTTTGCTCGCTCCTTGTAACTGCTATTCTTCTCCAGGCTCACACCAACAATCAGTATAAAGACAAGAATTGCAGAGGTGATAAACATAATACTTGTCAACTTTCGTCTAATGGGCCAATCAATATAGGATGTAAAATATTGCATCATATTCCTCCTACAATTTTAGCTAGTTTCAAAAGCTTAGAGCTCATCTGCAACCCCGCCTCTGTTACCAAACTGTAATTGACTTCAATACGAATATTATTCTTATCTCTAACCAGACTAACCATACCTCCTCTGGCCGTAAAATCACTGCTATCAGAAACGGTTAGCACAGGTAGTCCATCTATTAGACTCTTTAGTTCTTCCCAGTCAGCCAGAGAATTCTGATCGATATAGATTACAGCATACTTACCGAGTAACAGACCTGAGTCATCAAGCGTACTTACCCGAATAGGCAACCCTTTTTTATCTTCACTTTTAAGAATGACTGTCAAGGCATCAACAAAAGAAGGATCAGCCAAGACACCGATATCAAAGCCTCCTCTTTTCTCATCTAAAGCCTCTTTCGGCCAGTGAACAAAATGAGTCAGGTTATAAAGAAAGACAGCTTTTAACTGTTCTTCCTGTACCTTTCCTGCATAGGCAACCGAAGTTGCACACAACAGCCACAAAGAAATGGTGCAAACACAAGCGATAATGCTTTTAGAGTTTAAGAAGGATAAAAGAGATCTCATCTGAGTTTGCTAGAATCTATATGTGGCTTTTAACCAGTACTGAGTCGGTATTTTTGAGACCACAACATTTCCTGCATGATTAACAAACTCCTGACGAGCTGAACTAAAAAGGTTCTCACCAGCAATTGCCAGCTTCAGAGCATCAGTCACTTGCCAACTTAATTGAGCATCAAACTTAAAATACTCATCTACATCCCCCTCTTCCAGCTCGCTGACATAGTAGAGTTCACTATCAAGAGAAAAGCCATCGTAGAAATCCCAATAGTTCCGCAACTGAACTTGGTGTTTAGGAGAATAGGAAGGAGACATCGAAGAGTTTGCAGCATCTGTACCGCTTTTTAAATCAAGGTCTAGATCAATATAGGAATAGCCTGCAATAAACTTCACCTCCTTTGTTGGCTGCCAGCTGCTCTGAACTTCAAAGCCATAAGAGCTCCCCTCACCGCTATTGGCAAATTCAGTAGGAGCAACAACTGCTAACACTGGGTCTAGGGTAAGGTATGGTGTCGTACCATCAAAGGTTCTTAACTCATCATAGTCATTATAAAAAGCTGCTATATCAATTGACAGGTTTGGAGCAACCTGACATCGATAACCGAGTTCATAGGCTATTAGCTCTTCAGAATCAAAAGAATCCGAACCTGAAACACGAACAAGACCAGGAACACCTGGTTGAGGTACTAATTGTTGATTGATAACAATATCATGATCAGATCTGGAAGGTACTCGAACAGCCCTTGAAACAGCACCCCATATAAGCTGTTTTTCATCAGGCTGAACACGTACTCGGACACTTGGTTGAAACTCAGTACCTGAATAATCATTATGCTCGATCTTTGTACCTAAAGTCAGCCAAGCAAAGTCCTCAATGACATTGATATCATCTTGAATAAATGCGCTCCACAAATTATCAGTACGGCTATCAGGATCAAAACTTGTATAGACAGTTCCATCAATGTCGTCTTCCGACCACCTGTAACCTGCACCCCACACTACATCATGCCTCTTAATACCACTCCAGTGGTACTTAAAGTCAAGATCAATGGTATCACGAGTTTCGTTAGCAACAGACTCACGATCTCTTTCAGCTCGGTCATAATACATCTGAAAACTCATCTCAGAACTTTCTGACAGTCGATGTTCCCATAAACCTAATATATGACCGCCTGTAGACTCTTCTGTTCCTCTAATAGTCGGCGAGTCAGGTGGTAGAAAGCCCTTCCATATCACTTCAGCATCTGAATCTGCTTTATAGACTTCTGCTTGCAACGATATAATATTACTGCCGTTCTCGTTATCCACTCTAAAACCGCCACGAAAAGAGTCTGACTCATCATAGGCATCACCACCATTCACGCTATTAAGGTTATCTCGGTTATAGCCTTTTGCATAAAGGCGATAGTATGTATTATCACTGATTTTACCACCATAGCGGGTAGAGACATTGGGTTGTTCAAAACTGCCAACCATAGATGAGACCATGCCACCTTGGGTATCCTGGCTCTTTTTGGTGATAATATTAATGACACCGTTTACAGCATTTGCCCCCCAGACAGTTGCACCGGGGCCTTTGATCACTTCTATACGATCAATATCCTGCATAATAGTGTCAAGCGAGTTCCAATGGACTCCTGAGTAGAGAGGCGTATACATCGATCTACCGTCAATTAACACCAGAAGTTTTGTCTCAAAAAAGTCATTAAAACCTCGAGCGCCAATAGCGTACCTAGAGCCATCCATACTAGCAACAGAAAGCCCTGGTACCATACGTAAAGCTTCAGGAATAGATCTCGCTCCAGTTCGTTCAATATCTTCCTGGCTTATTACCGTAACAGCTGCTGCGGCAGTAAAAAGTGACTCTGACTTTTTTGAAACAGATGTAATTTCCGTTTGCAATAGTTCTTCTATGGACAGACTCTTGAGGTATTTCAAGGTTGTAATTTCTTCAGCCAGAACCAAAGAAGGTACCACTAGTGAATGCACACCCAAAAAAGCCACGACCAAACCAGTTTTGAAATGGTTTACCATCATCTCCTCACTCTCTCACAAAACAATACTCTAGATGTATGTTGTTGTTTCTCTATATAAAATTGCTACACTCCATACTCAATATTTAACAATTTTACAATATGTATCTGAAACGTAAGAGATAAACTTAGAGATCAATTAATTTGTTATAGAATAAAACAAGAATGTGACAAAAACACGCAAATTTAACATAAAGGTGAATTTACTCTTCCCTCTACCTTTGATTGATTTATAAAACAACACTGATTGTCATTTCGCCTGAAGATAATACTCTTGGAATATCCCAATCTTTTTCACTACCTGTACATATTTTTCAAGAAAGTGCTTTGAACTAGTCTTTGAAAAGCCCTCGTAATGATTACCTAAGGTGGCTCCAATAACTTCTTGGCTTGGGACAATTTCTCTAAACACGAGATCAAAATCAAAATCAATCTTATCCTTGAAACTGTCACACATCTGGTGTGATGGAAAAAATGCCAAATCCAACCTACCCATCTTCAGCATTTTCAGGGTTGAAACACCCCAGTCGTCATGGTTAAGATTTTCCATTTTGACTCTTTCATCTTCTGCAAAGGCTGGCACTACCATTTTAGTGCAATAACCAATTCGCAGGTCATGCAGATCAGATATTTTATCGACAACTTTAATCGCACTCTCTTTGGGAACTACAAATACAGGAAGATCAACCCAACTCGGAAAACTCGGATAATCAATATATTCTTCTCGCTCCTCAGTTTTAGACATGGCATAGAACATATCAATTGAGCCATCTTTCAAATTCGCGAGTACACGCACAAATGGTAAAGGCCCAACCCAAACCACATCAACGCCCATGGCGCCACCAAGCATATTCCGATAATAGTGATCCATTATCGGATTAATTTTGCCATCTTTCATATGGCTCTTTAAATATGCTACACGTAATTCTTTTTTTGCTTCACTAGCATGTGCTGCAACAGACAGTAACAACACAAGCGACGCGAATAATGTAATTGGTAAAACCCTCATCCTTCTCCTTAAAAAAAATCATCCGGCCAAAAAAACACGACACCCCAAACACTTGTTTAAAAAGTGTTAACAAACGCCTGACTGATTGTCAACGCCTGAAATATTCTTTGGAAGAATCTCAAAAAGGATGCAAATCACACCAATGAAAATTGGTGTGATTTAAGGTGATGAAAAAGGAAAGACCTCTGTCTCTTTACTTTTTTGTGCGGACTATGAGCGTTGAAAAGTAGTGAAGGTTCTCTTCAGATGCAGCTTGACGAATATCTGTCCAGACCCGTTCATCACTACAGCCTGCACGTTCAACCAAAGTTGCCTGATCAATCAAATTCTCCGCTTCAAGCACTTCAATCATCTTATCGAGTACCCGGTACACCTTCATAAAAACAACGGCATCAACTGTTTTCAAAAGTGAAGCAACTTCACCATTTTCAAAGGTTGCGGGCAATACAAGTAATCGTTCATCCCCCAAACAGAGCGGTGTTTTCGCACTTGCAGCTGTCGTACCAACAGAGGAGACACCAGGGATTACCTTAATCTCACCCTCATAACCTGCATCCGCGAGCGCCTCACAAACGTAAAAACCAGTACTGTAAATAGCGGGGTCGCCAAGAGTTGGAAAAGCAACATCGTGACCTTTATTGAGATGATCAATAACAATCTTAGCAGCCTCATTCCAAGCCTTAACGAGGGTTTCATCTGCATCTTCTGCCCTTTGCACAGGCTTCATCGGAAAGCGATGGGTAACTATATCTTTATCAGCCACCCCAACATGTTCTGTGACGATGGAAAGAGCAGTACTCTCACCCTCGCTATGTGCTTTTGGCGCAATCCAGACTGGACATTTCTCAAGTGTTTTTAATGCCTTAATTGTCAGTAAGTCCGGGTCACCCGGCCCAACACCGACTATATAGAGGGTTCCTTGCATTGTATTCCTTTCAACATTTAAATGGGGTAAAAGCGTATTACCCCACTTACCAACTGATTAACTACTTAATTCAATTTCAAGTGATGCAGCTTAGCTGTATCAGCAATATGATCGACAAATATATCGGCAAATTTATCTTTACTTCCTAAACCTTCAAGAACTGTTTCCACCTCAAAACCTTCTTTTGTAAGAACAGTCTTCCAAGAGTCTTCCTCATCACTTGCCATATCGTTTACTGCATGATCTCCTGCTACAATCATAAATGGTTTCAACACAACCTTTTTTGCACCAATGGCCTTTAGTTTACCCACAACATCCTCAACTGTTGGTTGTCCTTCAACGACACCAATTACAGTTTGTACTTCAGGATACATAGAGTTCATCTCTTTAGCTGTCTCAGTATATATCCCTGTTGACCAATACTCATTGCCATGTCCCATATAAACAAGTGCAGCGTTCTTTTCCCCCGCCAGCTTCACATCATCAGCCAAAGTTTTAGCCGCTGCTGTTACATCTTCATGATAATCAAAAACATTACCTGGCATACCGAGCGCAGGTCTTGCTAATACAATCTGTTCAAATGGAGCCCACTTCGCTTTCATTGTTCTAATTGAGGCAAGACCATGCACATAACTGTTCAAATCATGGGTCTGTTCCATATAAAACATATGAGTTGGTGCAACCAGAATGTTTTTATACCCCTCTTCACGTAAATCACCAATGGTAGATATAATATTTTTTCCATAAAGAATTTCTTCTGGGATACCTTGATCTAACCACTTTTGTGGTTCAGCCTGTCGCTTACGCCAAATCGAGCGAATTATATTTGATGTGAAGGTGACCTTTACCTCACATTCAGGATACGCTTTTCGTACTCGATCAACAATGTTCGTAATTGATTCAACAGCTGATGGAACTGTTGTGCCAAAGCTTGCAACTACGATTGCAGCTCTTTCTTCACTGGTAACGGAGGCACCGCTTGCAAACACCTGTTGTACATTAATCATTACAGCGATTAAAAGAACAACTCCCAATAACCCTAACGTTTTCATTTCTTCTCCTTGCAATTAAATCAATATCAAGCCCGGAGAAAAAAAATCCCCGGACGATTGAAAATAATCGACCCGGGGATTCCCTAAGTTCCTCGCATCATTGACCTCTCCTGTCCACGAAGAGTATCAAAATTCGGTTTTAGGTAGGTCTTCTGACTTCCGTATCATCCTCACCCTACGCCTTCCCGAGTTTATTTTATTGTACTCAGTGGCTTTGTGTAGAGCTTGTCAACGGTTACAGCGGCGGGCCCGTTCCTGATTTTCACAGGATTCCCTTTTATGCCTTGCGGCACCCAAAACTATTTCGCAACACTAAACAGAATACTGCAATCAATGTCAAGGCAGATTTCTCTCTCCACCCATACAATAAGTTTGCAGAAAATATTTTTGACGACCTATTTGGAATAGGCTGTAGAAGTAGTATCGCTCCCCTCTCCAGTCCAGTTAGTATGAAACCATTCGCCTCTTGGTTTATCGACTCGCTCATACATATGCGCCCCAAAATAGTCGCGTTGTGCCTGCAGCAAGTTGGCTGGTAGTGATGACGTGCGCAGTCCATCATAATAGTTAAGAGCCGCACTATAACATGGCAGCGGAAGACCTGAGCTAATGCCCTTACTCATTATTACTCTGAGGCTCTTCTGAACATCTGATATTTTTTCCTTGAAATATGGGTCGAGTAGCATATTGGCAAGAGCTGTATCTCTTTTATATGCTTCAGTAATTCTATCAAGGAACACCGAGCGAATAATACATCCACCACGCCATATTCTAGCTACTTCAGCAAGATTCAGATTCCATTTCATCTCATCAGAAACTGACTGCATAAGAGCAAACCCTTGGGTATATGAAATAATCTTTGCCCCATATAGAGCTTTACCAAGATCTGCAAGTATTACCTTTTTATCACCAGAAAAATGCGTTTGCGGGCCAGTTAACTTCTTTGAAGCCAAGAGACGTAAATCTTTGAAACTCGATAAACACCTGGCAAAGACAGACTCACTAATGAGTGACAATGGCACTCCGTAATCGAGGGCGTTGTTTACCGTCCACTTTCCAGTCCCCTTCTGGCCTGCTGCATCAAGAATGTTTTCAACAAGCGGAGCACCATCTTCATCGAGATAGCCTACTATATCCGCCGTAATTTCGATTAAATAACTACCAAGTTCACCTTGATTCCAGTCAGCAAAAACAGTTTGTATTTCGGTATGTTCCATACCAAGTACTGATTTCATAAAGTGATATGTCTCACAGATAAGCTGCATATCACCATATTCAATACCGTTGTGAACCATTTTGACAAAATGACCAGCACCCTCAGGGCCAATCCAGGTGCAACAACTGGATCCATCATCAACCTTTGCTGAAATGGCCGTAAAGATTGGCTCTAAGTGTTGCCACGCTGAAGGTGAGCCTCCCGGCATAATTGAAGGCCCTTTCAAAGCCCCCTCTTCACCGCCCGATACCCCTGTACCAATAAACCGTAGCCCCTTCTCTTCTAAGCACTTTTGCCGACGAATAGTATCATGATAGTTTGAATTTCCACCATCGATAACAATATCGCCTTCGTCCAAAAATGGTAAAAGCTGCTCAATAAACATATCAACTGGTTCACCTGCTTTGACCATCATCATTATCTTGCGAGGTGACTCCAGTGTTTCAACAAAATCTTTTACCTCTGCATAACCGGTAATTTTCTTGCCCTTTGCTCTGCCGCTTATAAATTTATCTGTTTTCTGGAAAGTACGATTATACACAGCTACAGAAAACCCTTTTGACTCCATATTAAGAACAAGGTTCTCTCCCATAACCGCAAGTCCGGCAACACCAATATTATGTTTCATGCTGATTCTCTGTTGTACTTTTTTAATGAAGGGCCTCATTACTTTTCTGCAATTTTCGTGGTTTATATCAACGAATAGTTTCAGCCCCTTTTCTAATATTCAGTTTATTAAGTTAATAATAGAATAATAATTCTCATTATTTTGCTATTTACAAGTTACTCTTTTTGTGGCCACCTAGAATAAGTAGATAAATAGTTTTTTTTAATAAGCCAGAAGTGTACTATCGTGTTTATTGCAAAAAATTAAACAAATACAAGACCTAGAAATTGTGGATTTAACGACTTTTCATACACTATGGCTGGAACTTTTCTGGCCACTCATTAGAATTACAGGGCTGGTTATATTCGGCTTGATTATTGCCAACCTGATCGAATCAATGGCTTGGGCAAAGCGAATCATCGGATTGGCCGCCCCCTTCACCAAACTAGCCAACCTCTCAGGGGTAGGTGCAGCGGCCTTTAGCCTTGCCTTTGTATCTGGTGTTTCGGCAAATAGCCTGCTTGCCGAAGCATATGACAAACAGGAAATAACCAAACGCGAGCTGGTACTTGCAAACCTGTTTAACTCGCTACCCCGTTTTTTTCTGCATCTACCAACTGTCTTTTTTCTCACCCTTCCCTTCATACATAGTGCAGCTTTTCTTTATGTAGGGCTGACACTTTTGGCAGCAGTCATCCAGACTTTAATTGTTATTGTTCTTGGTCGACTTCTGCTAAAAAAGCCGGACAATAACACGTCACAAAATTTGGCCGAACCAAAGCAGAAAAAGAAGAGCTGGCAGACAATATTTAAAAGATTACGTAAACGGATAAAAAAAATCCTCCTCTTTCTGGTTCCGATTTACACCCTCTTTTTTATTCTGAATAGATATGGGTATTTCCAAGCTCTTGAAGAGTTGATCGTTCAAAAAGCCTGGTTTTTAGACTGGCTCCACCCGGGTAGTCTGGGTATAATTCTCCTCCATGTTACAGCCGAGTTTTCGGCTGGGCTTGCCGCAGCCTCAGCGCTTATTGCTGGCAACAACATGACGGGTGAACAGGTTGTACTTGCCCTGATGATTGGCAACTTGCTCGCAACACCTGTACGTGCGATAAGGCACCAATTCCCCTATTATAGTGGGATTTACCCTTTTAAGACTGCCATTGAGCTCATCCTGCTCAGTCAGACTATGCGGGCTGTGTGTATTATTTTTGTAACCTTCGGGTTCTACTCTTTAGCCTTTTAAAATGAACTCTCAGCAAAATATCCAATCAAAATACTATTTCCTACTGACAACGTTTTTCTGTGTTGCAGTAGTGGCCATTGTTGGTGCTGCAACCATGGGCTATATTCCTATTCCGGCAATGGATATTCTGCATATAATTCTTGCAAAGCTTACAGGTAACACGGTGTATCTTAGTCAAATTGAGCAAAACATTCCTTTTGTGGTAATGGATATTCGCCTGCCGAGGATTCTTACTGCCTTTTTGGTGGGAGCTGCTCTTTCTATGAGTGGTGTCATTTTTCAAGGGATCCTACTCAATCCTCTAGCCGACCCATACACTTTGGGTGTTTCGTCAGGAGCTGCTTTTGGTGCTGCGATTGCGCTCTTCTTCAGTCTCACCTTTATGCAGATTTCAGTTCCGCTCTTTGCCTTTTTCGGGGCACTAGCAACACTGCTTATAGTTATGCGACTCTCCAGTTTTGGCGGACAAATATCATCCGCCACACTTATTCTCTCAGGTGTTATCGTAGGAGCAATACTTTCAGCTGGAATCAGTTTTATGAAGTATCTCGCCGATGAGCAGGTCAGCGTAATTATATTCTGGCTTATGGGAAGCTTTGTCTCCAGAAGCTGGTCAGACGTTTTACTGATATTAGTCACTCTTATTCCTGCAATCTGTATTGGCATATACTACAGTCGGGATCTCAATATTATTGCAACTGGCAATAGAGCGTCAACATCCCTTGGTGTTGACACTGTAAGAGTACGAAAGATCCTCTTAGTTACAGCATCTCTTATAACAGCAGTATGTGTAAGCTGTACTGGCATTATCGGTTTTATCGGCCTCATAATCCCTCACCTGCTCAGATTAGTTGTTGGCCCAGATAATAGAAAGCTCATCCCACTTTCACTTCTGGCTGGTGGCATACTGTTACTAATAGCTGACACTGTTACAAGAGCTGTACTTCCCACGGAAATCCCCATAGGTATTCTTACCGCACTGATCGGTGGCCCTGTTTTCTGCATGATTTTTCGCAAACGACAAAAGGGGATACGTTATGAGTAGCCCTTTATACAAGTTGGAAAACATCTCATTCTCCTATGGGGAAACCAAGGCGCTTGATAGCATTGACTTAGAGCTTGAAAAGGGACACTTCTATACAATAATCGGCCCTAACGGCTGCGGTAAAACCACCTTACTTGATATTCTTAGTGGCTATCGCTTAGCCGATTCAGGAAAAATTTCATTAAGCAACAAAGAGCTAGCTCAGCACAACAAACAAAGCCTTGCCAGACAGGTTGCACTTGTCCCACAGGAATTTTCACTGGATCTCGGTTTTACCGTTGAAGAAATCGTGCTCATGGGTCGTCATCCTTATATGCCTCGCTTTGGAGCACCAGCAAAAGAAGACTGGCACCTTGTCAACACAGCCCTTAAGAACATAGGTCTTGAAAACTTGCGACACAACAATGCCAACCTGCTTTCCGGAGGTCAAAAACAGAGAGCTATTGTTGCAAGGGCCCTTGCTCAAAACACAGAGACACTTCTCTTTGATGAGGCGACAGCAAGCCTAGATATTAAATATATGCTACAAATTTTTAATCTGGCAAAAGAGCTTGTCGCACAAGAAGGGCGAACAGTTATTGCAGTCCTCCATGACATTAATCTTGCCGCCGCCTATGGTGATAAAATCATCGTCATGAAAAAGGGTCGCATTCATTCTGTTGGCACCCCGGAGTCGGTGATAAATTCTGATACTATTAAAAATGTATTTGGTGTTGAGGCGAGAGTTGGAGAAGACCTTTTTGGACAACCCCAACAGCTATCACTCCGCTATGGTAAAAGGCAATAATGTTAAAGAAAATATTACCAATACTTATCTTAGCTGCTTTTCTCTGTTTTCCAGTAGGCTGTTTGGCGGGTGAAAAAATATCCTATAACCGGATCATATCACTTTACCCAGCCCATACCGAAAACTTAGTATACCTCGGCGCCTCGGACAAACTTATCGGTATTTCCACATCAGACACTTATCCTGAATCTATTCTTGATAAACCACGATTCCATTACCGAGAAGATCCTGAAAAATTTATTGCATCCCGGCCCGATCTCGTTCTCATCCGTCCTATGATTGAAAATGGCTATCCACAGTTTGTAAGAAAATTACGTCAGGCTGGGATTGAGGTCATTTCTCTACAACCCACATCAGCTCGCGAGCTTTATCCATACTGGCTGAGCTTAGGAGAACTTGTTGGCAGGGAGCAGAAAGCAGAGCAGCTCATTACAAATTTCCAAAACTCTCTTTCTCAGTTTGACAAGGCCCTTGAACAGGTTCCAACAACACAAAGACCCAAAGTATATTTCGAATCGATACATCGCCGTATGAAAACCTTCTCGCAGGAAGCAATCGCCATCTTTGCCCTCACAAAAGCTGGCGGAATCAACATAGCGGTTGACGCAAGACAGGTACGCAACACGAACATCGCGGAGTATTCTAAAGAGCGTATTTTAGCAAAAGCAATGAGCATTGATGTGTTTCTTGCCCAACATGGAAGAATGAACCCGGTTACTAAAGAAACCATCATGGAGGAACCTGGGTTTAAAGCCATAAAAGCTGTACAAAAAGATCAGGTTTACTTGATTGATGAAGTGCTCATCTCACGGCCAACACCGAGAATTATTGAGGGGATTGAACTGATTCACAATATCCTCTATCCGGCGGGAGTAATACAATGAGAAAAACAAACAACACCCCTGCCATTATAATCAACGGCACCCATAGTGGTTCCGG
>PPCM01000664.1_pt1 | contig 24174 bp, 19 predicted proteins | sample 1555541 | NCBI WGS metagenome assembly PPCM01 (sample SAMN05284479, study PRJNA326546) | Marine sediment metagenome, whole genome shotgun sequencing project. | isolation source: marine sediment | place: Germany: Wadden Sea | collected 2012-09-05 | reverse complement strand
TGGTGTGCATCCCGTCAAGTGGACAATTAAAATAATATAAAATTTTCCTGCCATCTAGTTTTCTAGGTGGCAGTTTTTTATGCGGCATTTAAATAGTTTTTAAATCTCTCCATAGGTGTTACTATCCCTAATTTACGCTGTAAACGTTTGTTATTGTAATATTCTATGTATTCTTCAATCATTGAAACTAAAGTGCCTCTATTCGTATAATGATTACCATAGTACGATTCTCGTTTTAGAATACCAAAAAATCCTTCCATAGGACCATTATCTATACATTTACCGATCCTAGACATACTTTGTGTCATTCCTGCATTTGTCAACTTCTGATGAAAGATCCTATTAGTGTATTGAAATCCCCGATCACTGTGAAAGATTGGCTGTGCATCTGGATTCTCTTCTAGCGCTTTATCAAATGTATCATATACTAATGCATTGTTGTTAGAATCACCAATCATATAAGAAACAATTCGACGATCATATAAATCAAGGATAGGGCTTAAGTACACTTTGTGTTTTATGCCTTTTTCATAGTATTTGAATTCAGTTACATCTGTTAACCATTTCTCATTAGGTGAATCAGCTGTGAACTCTCTGTTTAAAATGTTTTCAGCTATATGTTGTGGATTGGCTGCTTGGCGTGTACAACCATGATTACGGTACTTTATGGTCGACTTAATGCCTAATCTTCTACAAATTCGTAGTATACGTTTATCATTAACATCTATCTCATGATATTTGAATAAATCATCATTTATCCTTCGATATCCTTTATCAGGGTGTTTTGTGTGTATTTCTTCTACAAGTTTAGCCAAATGATTATTCAAGCTCTCTGTTAGTGGTATTTCACGATTTAACCATTTATAATATCCTGAACGTGAGACTTTTGCTAATTTACACAGTTCCTGAATTGAATAGTTATATACTTGGTTGCTTTCACAAATAGCTTGGTAAATAAACTCATTTCTTACTCGGCTTATCCCCGCCTCCTTTCTATTTCCTCTAACTTTTTTAAGAAAGAAAGCTCCATTTCAGCTCTTTCTTTTTGTGCTTTTAGAAGTTTATTTTGCGCACGTAATTTTTCGACCTCGTTCATTTCATCTTCCGGTTTGCTTCTACCGCGTCGGTCCATTAGTCCATCTATTCCTTTAGTTTCGTATTTAATCGTATAATTTCTAGCTTGTTGATAGGATATCTGGAATTCTTTAGCAGTACTATTATAGTCATGATTATGCTTTGTGCAATATTCAACGATTGCTATTCTTTCTTCAAACGATGTTTTTCGTCCTTTAGTCATGATTGTTGTTCTCCCTGTACTTGATGACTTAATTATATCATGACCATTATACTTCATAATCCACCGACGTAGAGTTTCATGTGATTTGATACGATATTTTTGGCTTATAGCTTTCAAAGATCCTTTACCATCTAGATAATCATTGACCGCCTGAATCTTAAACTCTTTTGAATATGATTTGTTATAAGATTTATTCATTAATCCGCCAGAGCCTTCTGCTCTGTAATTTCGTATCCAAGACCGGACTGTACTTTTATCTACAAACAGTTTTCTTGAAATATCTAAGACACTTGTTTTTCCATCAAGATAATCTTCTACTTCTTTTATCTTAACCTCTGGAATAATCTTAGCTTTTCTTGACATAATAAAACTCCCTTCATAATAAACAGTTTTATTATTTAAACTGTCTACTATAAAGGGAGCATATCACTTTTGTGAGAGCGGCTTTTAATATTGACTAAAATTTATACTTGTCTGACTTCAATATCAAATCCTTCTAAAATGGCTAACTCATCTTCTGTGATTTTGGTATCAGTGATCACCATACTAACCTCATCGGGTGCAAATTGTCTTGATACCCCGAGGGAGCTAAATTTCGAAGAGTCAGTAAGTACAATGACTTTATTGGCTTGCATAGCCATATTCCTAGCCACTTCCGCTCTCATAAGATTTACACAAGTAAAACCAACTTTCTTGGAGAAACCATCAACGCCAATAAATACCTTATCAACAAAGAATTGCTTAAGGCTATTGACGGTTAAAGGACCTACTAAAACTTCGGATTCGTGTTGATAGTCACCACCGAGTAAAACGACTTTAGTGTTACCCATACCTCTAATATAACGGCAGATAAAAGCGGAGTTTGTGATGATTGTTACATCAGTTTTTTTGGTTAATTCCACTGCAAAAAGTACATTTGTTGAACCAGATTCTATAAGAACAGTCTCACCGTTCTTAACAAGGCTAGCAGCTTCTTTTGCTATAGCAAGCTTTACCTCATAATTGTAAGATAGACGTTTCATCATATCATCATCAGAAACTGGCATGGCACCACCGTGGAATCTCTTAAGCATACCATTATTCTCAAGGGTTCTTAAGTCTTGACGGATCGTTACTTGTGAAACACTGAACTCCTTTGCAAGACTTGCTACGTTGATTTTTGTTGAAGTGGTGACTTTATTTAAAATCGATAATTGTCTTTCATTCAAAATGAATCTCTCCTCTATAGTTTATTATTTTGATTTCATATGACTATTTATTATATGATATTACACTACAGCATTCTCCTTTGCTTTGTCAATGAAAAGTCACATTCTTTCGAAGATTATAGCAGATGTAACAAGGGTCAAAAGGGTTTATACTTGCAATTTGGTGATGTTTGATGTATAATTGCAATTAAATCGAAAGTGATAATACTTTCATATGAAAGGAATGACTATGAAACAAGGGCTAATGAGACATGTTGTACTTTTTAAGTTTACTGAAGAGACGAAAGAAGGTGTGGTAAAGGGATTAGTAGAGGACTTTCAGCAATTGGAGCAAAAGATTAGTGAGGTTATATCTATTGAATCAGGCATGAACGAAAGCCCTGAAGGTCTAAACAAGGGAATGACACATTGTTTTATTGTGACTTTTAGGACAGATTCAGATCGTGATATGTATCTTGTTCATCCGGAACATTTGCTATTTGTTGATCAACTGAAACCCTATCTTGAAGATGTTTGTGTTGTAGATTTTTGGGCTAAGTCATAACATGGAGGTTTTAATGAAAACGAAGAAGAGTAAGGTGAATAAAAAGGGGCAAAAAAGGAGTACATATAGACATATCCGTAAGATACATATAAAAACAAGGTTAATTGTGGCATTTATCCTTATTGCATTGATACCTATTATTGTACTTGGTATCACGGCTTACCAATCATCAAAAGAGGCATTAAACACGAAGATTTCCACATATTCTGAGGTGATTATTGAGCAATTGAGTAAAAATCTATCAACGGAAATAAATGCTTACCATAGGGCTGCTGCTGAAATTGGCTTAGATGATGAATTTCAGAAAGATCTATATGTCTATAATAGCCTTAAAGGTAGTGAACAGCTGGTGTTTGCTCAAAACTTAGCTACTTTAATAGAGAGAAAGACGTCAGTACTAGGTGGGATTGAGGGTTATTTCTTTTATAACGATCATGTTGTGTTGGATTCTGATAACCTAAAAGACAAAGAAGGTGTAGAACAAAAAAACTTTTTTGAACAACTATTTGTAACTTATGATATGGATGTCAAAGTTGGTGGTTGGCTAGTGGATGAATTTGGGAATGGTTATTACGTCCACCCCTTAGAATCTACAATTGATGGAACGATAATTGCTACACTTGTACTGAGAGTCCAGTTAAGTGTTTTTGAAACTATCTATGATGGTGTGGAGCTTGGTGAAGGTGTTTTGCTACTAACAGTTAATGAAATGGATACAGTTGTTATCAGTAATGATCCTAATAATATAATTGGTGCAAGTTACCGCTATCCTGAAGATACAGCTGGTATGAGGCTGGCTGATAGAGGATCCTTCTACCATGTAACGGGTGAAGAGGCCTTACTAACATATTCTAAGGTGCCTAAAAGCAATTGGTATATGATGTCCTCAACACCTCTTAATGTGATTAATGCCTCTGCTATGCGTATTAGAAATCTCATTCTGATTGTTGCAATTGCATTTACTGTGGTTGCGGTGTTTGCTGGATTCTATATATCAAGAAGTATCTCTGATCCACTGAACCAACTCGTTCACTCTTTAAGGCTAGGAAGGAAAGGGGATTTCAGCCATCAATTCCAAGATCATGGTAAAGATGAATTAGCCGAAGTCTTTACAGATTATAATGACATGTTGATGAATATGAAGCAACTTATTGAGAAGGTACAACATTCAGGTAAATCTGTTTTAAGTAATGCCATCCAGATTGAGTCCTCATCCAAGATTGCCTACAAAGCATCTGAAGAGGTGGGTATTGCAATTAACGAAGTGGCAGAAGGTTCAACAGAGCAAGCTAAAGACGTGTCAGATAGTGTGAAGTTCATGAACGATTTGTCTGAAGGTATCAATGATGTGACTGAAGATATGAATGAAGTAACCTCCTTAGTTGACGAGTCGATTAGTTTGAGTGAAAGTGCCCTAAGGACTGTACAGTTACTTAAAAATAAAGCTCAGGATACCAATGAAGCATCAAATAACATTATAGAAGGTGTGAATAGTTTACATACAGATATGAAAGAGATTAGTCAGATTATTGGCATGATTGTCGGAATTGCAGAACAAACAAACTTATTATCATTAAATGCAGCCATTGAAGCGGCAAGGGCAGGAGAAGCTGGTAAGGGATTTGCTGTAGTCGCAGATGAAGTGAAAAAGTTGGCTGAACAATCAAAAGATGCCTCCATTATGATTAATAATATTCTAATTGACATCAACAATAAAATTGAAAAGACAACAAAGGATGCCAATTATACAAGCCAAATCATGGAAGAGCAAATGGATGCTGTGAAACAGACGGATCGAGATTTTTCAACCATATCTACATCTATGACAACCATTAATGAACGTATGATGAGAATGTCCCAATCTTCTAATGAAATGATTAAACTAAAAGAGAAGTCCTTAAGTTCAATGGAAAGTATTTCAGCTGTATCTGAGGAAACAGCTGCCATGACAGAAGAAGTGACTGCAACAACTGAAGAACAAGTTTCAGGTGCTGAGAATTTAGCAGAACTTGCAAAAGAGATGAATTCAATGGCAGTAGAACTTGAAACGTTAGTTTCACAGTTTATCATTGAATAAGAGAAAGCCTGTCCGGCAAGGACAGGCTTTTATATTTGAAACTATTCGTAAGTGAACTAAACAAGTAATGTATTGGTCTTTTCCATGAACTTAATGGTCTCATCATCCATATCTTTCTCTGTTATAAACACATCCACTTGATCAGTCTTGGCAAATGTATAAGGAAGAGACTTACCTATCTTAGAAGAGTCCATTAAAACAATGACTTTTTTAGCCTTAGCTATAATCTGCTTCTTAAGTTCTGCTTCATATATATTGGAGACAGTAAAATGGTTGTCCTTTGTAAAACCTGATGCGGAGATGAAAGCAACATCTATGTTTAGTGACTCAAGGATGGTTGTTGATAGTGGGCCGGACAGTGATAAGGTATTTTTATTAGCGTAACCACCAAGGACGATGACATTGGCATGTTCTTTCTCAAGGAGCTTCTGAGCAACATTAATACCACTTGTGACGAAGGAGTAGTAATTGTCTTCTAACTGACCAGCAAAAGTCATAAGTGTTGAGCCGGCATCTAAGAAAATTGATCGACCAGTTTCGAGAAAGTTCTGAGCTTTGTAGGCGATCGATAGTTTGGCTTCTCTTTGAGTACGTTCTCTAATACCATAGGCACTTTCTTCACCAGGAGCAGCATCTGCACGGTTGGCAGAAATAGCACCACCTTTTACTCGAATGGCCAGACCTTTTTCTTCTAAATTAATTAAATCTCTTCTTAATGTCATGTCTGACACATCAGGAAACTTATCACCTAATTCAATCAATGTAACGGATCCTTTTGATTTAAGTAGTTCTGAAATTGTATCACGTCTGGTGTTTGCCATGAGAAACCTCCTATTAATATGTAACTTTTAACATTATAACGTAAATGTCACATCCATTACAAACATTATAACAATAAAAATGTGAAATTTCAAGAAATGATAAAAAAGTATGTGACAAATTAACATTGTCGTGTTAAAATATATCATATAAGATGTTTCTAAATTACAAAGGTGTGAAAAATATGTTACGAGTCGTCAACCTTAATCATATAGATTATGAAGAAGCTTTAAAGTTACAGAAGATGATACAAACACAGAGAATTAAAGGTGAATGCGATGATACATTACTACTCCTAGAACATCAGCCAGTTTTAACAAAAGGAATCAGAAGTGTTGATGAACATATACTTTTAACTGAAGAAGAACTTAAGGCAAAAGGTGTCACCATCTATGAAAGCAACAGAGGTGGCGATGTAACTTACTTAGGACCTGGACAAATTGTTGGTTATATCATCATGAACATTGATGGTAAAGGTAGAGACATAAAACGTATTGTTCAGAAGTTAGAGCAAGTGACAATGAACATACTAAAAAATGAATTTGGCATTACAGCCCATACAGAAGATAAGAAGTATACAGGGGTATTTGTAGATACAAGTAAAATTACAGCCCTTGGTATTGCAGTGAATAGACGTGTAACCATGCATGGATTTGCCATGAATGTGAATACAGACCTAAGCCATTTTGATTGGATTATACCCTGTGGCTTAAAAGATAGAACAGTGACATCAATAGAAAAATTAACTGGAAGTAAATATGATGTCAGTAAAATGAAACAACTCATTAGAGCTGAGTTTGAAACCTTGTTTGATACACCAACATATGAAGTCAGCAAGAAGCAATTGTACCAATCATTAGGAGATGATGATCGTGAAACCAGAATGGTTGAAGATAAAAGGCTCTGCAGCTAGAGACCGAGCATTAATGTCTGAGTTACTGACAGACTTGTCACTGAACACCGTATGTCATGAAGCAGCTTGTCCCAATATAAGTGAATGTTTTGGAAGAAAAACTGCAACCTTTATGATACTTGGCACCCAATGTACAAGAGGATGTAAGTTCTGTAACGTACTAGATGGAAGGCCAGAGGCCCTAGATCCTTATGAACCACTGAACATTGCCAAAGCAGTGAAAAGGTTGGCCCTCAAACATGTTGTAATCACATCAGTAACCAGAGATGATTTAGCAGACGGTGGTGCACAACATTTTGCCAAAACTATTTTATATACGAAAGAGTTAAACCCAACAACAAGGATAGAGGTTTTAATTCCAGATATGAATATGAGGACTCAATCGCTAGATATTATTATTGAAGCAGGGCCTGACATTATTGCACATAATATTGAAACGGTAGAAGCCTTGTACGAAGCAGCAAGGCCAGATGCAGATTATAATCAATCTTTACAAGTTATAGATTACATTAAAAAGGAAGCACCTGAGATATTTACTAAATCTGGTATGATGTTAGGCCTGGGTGAAACAGAGTTAGAAGTTAAAAAGGTGATGATTGATCTTAGGGCACATGGATGTGACTTTTTGACTATAGGCCAATACTTAGCACCATCTAAATCACATCATCCAGTAATTGACTATATACATCCAGAACAGTTTAGAGTTTATGAACAATTAGCCGATCAATTAGGGTTTCATCATGTGGCCTCAGGACCATTGGTTCGTAGTAGTTACCACGCAGATGAAGCAATTGCAGCGATATAAGTAGTAGGACCATAAAAGGAAAGAAAGAGGTTAATGAAATGGCGATACCAGTAATTATGCCAAGACAAGGGCAATCAGTTGAAAGCTGTATCATCACCAAATGGCATAAAGCAGTTGGTGAACAAGTGAATGTGGGAGATGTTCTATTTTCTTATGAAACAGATAAAGCATCTTTTGAAGAAGAATCAACGGTAGAAGGTACAATGTTAGTCCAGTTTTATGATGAATGGGACGACGTACCAGTTTTAGTTAACATCTGTGTTGTAGGTAATGAAGGTGAATCTTTTGATGAGTTTGATCAAAGAGAATCCGATGATTCAGTTATTGAAGAAACAGCAGCAGAAGTCGTTGAAGAAACAGAAGTGGTTGAAGTTAAGAAAGAAACAATCGTTGCTAGTGGATCTGATAAGGTGTCCCCAAGAGCTAAGAATTTAGCAACTAAACTGAACATAGATACAACGATGGCAGCGGCTACTGGACCTAATGGTCGTGTCATTGAACGAGATATATTGAAGTTAAAAGAACAAGGTATATTTGCAACATCAGCAGCCCTTGAAAGTGGAGAGGCACTTCAGGCTAAAGGTACAGGCATTGGTGGACGTATGACAACTTCTGATATTGGTGTTTTGACAACAACAGTAACAGGGACAGACGCACCAAGCGAACTTGGTTATAGAGATGAGAAGATTCCTAATATTAGAAAAATGATTTCTAAAGCTATGATGAACTCATTACAATCAACGTCTCAATTGACATTAACATCATCATTTAATGCAAGTGAAATCATGAGTCTTCGTAAGAAGCTTAAGGCATCAGATATGGATGTTAACATCACATTAAACGACATGATCTTATTCGCAGTATCAAGAGTGCTTAAGAAACACCCCGCACTTAACGCCCACTTCCTTGGTGATACAATGAGATACTTTGACAATGTACATTTAGGATTAGCCGTTGATACTGAAAGAGGATTATTAGTGCCTACAGTATTTAATGCAGACCTTAGATCATTGTCTAGCATTGCCAAAGCAGTCAAAGAAGTTGCGGTTCAGAGTAAAGAAGGTACAATCAATCCAGACTTACTACAAGGTGCTAGTTTCACTATTACAAACCTTGGTACTTTTGGAATCGAATCCTTCACACCAGTACTTAATCCACCTCAAACTGGTATTCTTGGTGTTAACACGATAACACAAAGAGTCAAAGAAGTAGATGGTGAAATGGTGACTTACCCAGCTATGGGCTTATCCTTAACGTTTGATCATGGTGCACTTGATGGTGCTCCTGCAGCTAGATTCTTACAAGAACTTGGCAAAGCACTTGAAAACTTTACATTATTATTGATGCAATAGGAGGCAGGATATGTTTGATTTAATCGTCATTGGCGGTGGACCTGCAGGGTATGTTGCAGCAGAGAGAGCGGGTCACGCAGGACTTAAAGTTTTATTATTTGAAAAAAGAAGTTTGGGTGGTGTTTGTCTGAATGAAGGTTGTATTCCTTCTAAAGCACTCCTTAACTCAGCGAAAATTTATGAAAAAGCCATTCACGGAAGTGATTATGGTGTAGAGATAGAAGGTGCTAGAATTGACCATGCTAAGGTCATGAAGCGTAAAGCCAAAGTTGTAGACATGTTGGTCGGCGGTGTTGGTGCCAAGATGAAGAAGCATAAGGTGACGGTGGTTAAAGAAGTAGCAACCATTGTTGAGCGAAATGCTGATGGTTTTGTTGTTGAAGCAGCTGGTGAAAATTATGTGGCTAAGCAATTACTTATTGCTACAGGTTCAGTACCAGTAGTACCAGGTATTCCTGGTCTTAAGGAATCTGTTGAAGCAGGTTACACACTTACTAATAGAGAAATCCTTGATTTGATGGAAGTACCTGATAAATTAACAGTTATTGGTGGTGGTGTTATTGGACTTGAGATGGCATCCTACTATGTAGCAGCTGGAAGTGATGTAACAGTTATAGAAATGCTTGATCACATTGCTGGTCAGACAGACACTGAAATTGGCTTAATCCTTAAGAAATCTCTTGAGAAAAAGGGCATCAAGTTCATGTTAGAGTCTAAAGTGACAGCAGTCAACAATGGTGCAGTAACTTATGAAAAAGCTGGTGAAGTTGTAACACTTGAAGGTGATAAAGTGCTTCTTAGTATTGGAAGACGTGCTTTCACAGAATCACTAGGGCTTGATAAAATCGGTGTTGAGACAGTACGTGGAACAGTGCCTACAGATGCACTTGGTAGAACCAACATCTCAGGTGTTTACGCAGCTGGTGATGTGAATGGTAAATCCATGTTGGCTCATACAGCTTACAGAGAAGCGGAAGTTTGTGTTAATACAATTCTTAATAAAAAAGACTATATGCGCTACAATGCAATCCCTGGTGTTATCTACACATACCCAGAAGTGGCATCGGTTGGTGAGACTGAAGCAACAGCTACCCAAAAAGGTTTTGACATTAAGACAGTTCAATTACCAATGATCTACAGCGGACGTTATGTTGCTGAGACAGAAAAAGGCGAAGGCATTGTGAAAATTGTTGTTGACGCTAAGTATGACCGAATCATTGGTGTTCATATGATCGGTTCTTATGTATCAGAGATGATCTATGGTGCTGGTCTTATGATTGAGACGGAACTTAGAATTGATGATATTAAAGAATTAGTTTTCCCACATCCAACGGTTAGTGAAGTTATACGAGAAGCATTGTTTGAATTGTAGGAAAATATAACGCGGAGGACGGGGAAATCACGGAAGAGAATAACGCAAAAACGCTAAAGTTAGTGGATAAGACAAAATGCAAATGGTGGAGAACAGAGTCCCGGTGTTGTTGTCATTCTGAGAAGGCGTATTTTGCCGACGTGAGAATCTATGAAAGACTCTTATATCTGCATTTATCCTCTCCTATCCATGTATCCTGCTAATGAATTTAAATGCAGTACCCAATAAATCAGAAAATCAAAAAGGAGCATACCATGCCAAAAAGTCAATATTTGGACCCACAAGTCCTAAGAGCAAAATCAAAAATCACATTCACTGACATTCCAGTGAACCAATACGATAAAACAATCGAAGATGAGAAGGGTAATTTCTCAAATGACGATTTCATGCGTATCTTTAGGGATATGGCCATCATTCGTGAATTTGAAACAATGCTTAACTCAATTAAGACAACCAATGAGTATAACGGTGTAGAGTATAACCATCCTGGACCAGCTCATTTATCTATAGGTCAAGAAGCTTCAAGTGTTGGACAAGCTTACTTATTAGACAAAGATGACTTTATCTTTGGTTCTCACAGATCACATGGTGAGATTTTAGCTAAAGGTTTATCAGCTATTGAGAAGCTTAACGATAAAGAGTTAATGGAAGTTATGGAAGACTATTTTGATGGTGAGATTCTTCGTATCGTTGAGAAGGCTAGAAAACATGACACGGTAAAAGAACTTGCTATGGACTTCTTATTATACGGAATCCTTGCTGAGAACTTTGCACGTAAGACTGGTTTCCAAAAAGGCCTTGGAGGATCTATGCATTTATTCTTCCTACCATTTGGTTCTTATCCAAACAACGCTCTTGTTGGTGGCTCAGCGGACATTTCAGTTGGTGCTGCATTATTTAAGAAAGTAAACAGCAAGCCTGGTATCGTTATTGCTAACATTGGTGATGCATCTCTAGGTTGTGGACCAGTATGGGAAGCACTTTGTTTTGCTACAATGGATCAATACAAGAAATTATGGGAAGGTGAAATGAATGGCGGACTTAAGCTAATCATTAACTTCTTTAACAACCAATACGGTATGGGTGGTCAAACCAATGGTGAGACTATGGGTAATGAAGTGCTTGCAAGACTTGGTGCTGGTGTGAATCCTGAGCAAATGCACTCAGAGCGTGTAGATGGTTACAACCCACTTGCAGTAATTGATGCTATTAAGAGAAAGAAGAAGATCCTTGATGAGAAAAATGGTCCTGTACTTCTTGATACATTAACTTATAGATTCTCAGGTCACTCTCCATCTGATGCTTCTAGTTATAGAACTAAGGAAGAGATCGAAGCATGGCAAGAAAATGACTCTCTTATCGAATATAGACTTAATCTTATTAAAGCAGGTGTTGGTGTTTCTGATGATTTTGACACAATGCTTGAAAACATTAAAGAACGTATGACTGAGATTATGAAATTAGCTATCGACTATGATATTTCACCAAGAATGGACATCACTAAAGAGCCAGATGCAATTTCAAAATATATGTTCACAAACAAAAAGATGGAAAAAATGGAAGACCGTCCTGTAGACGTGCTTCAACCAATGGAAGAAAACGAGCAAGTTATTAGGAATTCTAGAAAAGTAAGAACGGCGACTCTAAATGGTAAGCCAGTTCCTAAGTTGAAGCAGTTCCAATATAGAGATGCTATGTTTGAAGCGATCATTCACCGTTTTTATGAAGATCCTACACTTGTAGCTTATGGTGAAGAGAATAGAGACTGGGGTGGTGCCTTTGCGGTATACCGTGGTCTTACAGAAGCCCTTCCATATCATAGATTATTTAACTCTCCGATTTCAGAAGCGGCAATTGTTGGTTCAGCAGTTGGTTATGCAATGAGTGGTGGTCGAGTATTAGCAGAACTTATGTATTGTGACTTCCTTGGACGTGCAGGTGATGAAGTATTCAACCAAATGGCTAAATGGCAAGCAATGAGTGCAGGTGAACTTAACATGCCTCTTGTACTTAGAGTATCTGTTGGTTCTAAATATGGTGCCCAACATTCACAAGACTGGACAGCTCTAACAGCTCATATTCCAGGTCTTAAGTCAGTCTTCCCAGCAACGCCTTATGATGCTAAGGGATTAATGAATGCAGCGTTATCAGGCTCAGACCCTGTTATCTTCTTCGAAAGTCAGAGACTCTATGACTACCCAGAAATGTTTGTTGAAGAGGGTGTTCCAGAAGGATACTATGAAGTTGAGATTGGCGAACCAGACATCAAAAAAGAAGGTAAGGACATTACAATTCTTACAATTGGAGCAACACTTTATAGAGCTCTTGATGCAGCCAAAGAATTAGAAGAGAAATACGGTATCAGCGCAGAAATCATTGACGCTAGATCCATTGTACCTTTCAACTATGAGAAGGTTATAGAATCAGTTAAGAAAACAGGAAGAATCCTATTATCAAGTGATGCTTGTGAACGTGGTTCACACATGAAGGATATGGCTCAAAACATCAGTGAGATGGCCTTTGACTACCTTGATGCACCACCAGTGGTAGTAGGCGCTAAAAACTGGATTACACCAGCTTATGAGCTTGAGAATTCATTCTTCCCACAACCTAATTGGATCATCGACGCAATTCATGAGAAGATTTTACCTCTTGAAGGTCATGTTTCAACATCTAACTACACTGAGCGTGAGCAATTGCGTACAAACAAGTTAGGCATATAATATCATCAGATGTTTGACTCAAGTTTCATTTAGTGACACACAAATTAATATCTAGTTATGTCACCGAGGCGTGCGTTTTCGCAGATGCAGGTGAGGCGGCGACACAACTAGATATTGTAACTATTAACACTTATGGTTTTCTCAAGAATTCCTACAACAGTGACGATCACACACATACCTTTTTCAGTGTGAAGCTATTTGAAATAAGACCAGACATTTTTGGACTGACACGACAGTGTCAGTCTTTTTTTACAAAAAAAGAACACCAAAGGATGTACACGAATGAATAAGGAAGGTATCAGCAAGCTGATTTCATTCGGCACAGCAAAGCAGGCAAGCCTCTTTGTTCTGCTAGTTTTATTAGTGTTTTGGGACTTGAGTAAATTAAGGATCAAAAGGCTGGCCGGGATAAGTACAGGAAGAAAGAGTGGAGAAAAACGGTGTAAATGTCAATCCTAAAATGTACTTGTAGTCATGCTCGCAGAGCATCCATGGACAGACTGCGACTGTGACAAACACTAGGGATGACAAAAGACAAATGACAACCACAGATTTCGCTGATGACACAGATTCTAAAATACAATTGACCCTTTCCGTGTTTTCCGTGGTTAAGCCCTTTGTTCCTTTGCATTTTGTCTTATAAAAATTAGAACATACCCGGGATAAGTACAGGATAAAAGCTGGAAAAATACGGAAGGATGTTAATAGTGCGTAATTTCATGTACTTTTCAGCCTCTTATTCATGGGTTTTACAGTATAGTCATTTAAAAATTCACCCTTTCCGCGACTTCAGCGACCTCCGTGTTATAGATCTCCGAATCCTGTGTCTTTCGTGGCCATCCCTTAGCGTTTTTGCGTTAATCTCTTAATCTTTTCTCACTTGACCATAAAAACCACATAAATCCACATAAATAAACCAAAAACCACGTGACAAACCAACAAAACCATGGTAAACTATAGAAAACAACATAAATCCACATAATAAAAGAGAAAACACTCATTTTAATAAAGGAAAGAAGGAAAAAACATGAAAACACATGCAGTCAGATTATACGGCAAAGATGATTTAAGGTTAGAAGAATTTGAGTTACCAGCAATTAAGGACGATGAAATTTTAGCGAAAATCGTATCAGATAGTATTTGTATGTCTTCTTACAAGGCCGCAAAACAAGGTCCGGACCACAAAAGAGTACCAAACAATGTTGATCGTCATCCAATCATCATTGGTCATGAGTTCTGTGGGACTTTAGTTGAAGTTGGCGCTAAGTGGCAAGATCAATTCAAAGCCGGCCAGAAATTTTCAATTCAACCAGCATTAAACCAAAAAGATGATCCATATGCAGCACCTGGCTACAGTTTTGAAACTATAGGAGGAGATGCAACCTATATAGTGATTCCTAAAGAAGTCATGGAACTAGATTGTTTACTTGATTATAAAGGTGATGCTTACTATCACGGCTCTGTTGCTGAACCAATGTCATGTATTATTGGTGCTTACCATGCTAACTACCATACGGTACAAGGTTCATACGAACATAAGATGGGAATCGTTGAAGGTGGTAAAACAGCTATTCTTGCAGGTGTTGGGCCAATGGGACTTGGTGCGATTGACTATGCCATTCACTGTGACCGTAAACCAGGACTTCTAGTAGTAACAGACATTGATGATGCAAGACTTAAACGAGCAAGTGAAATATACACTGTAGAAGAAGCTAAAAAGAATGGTGTTGAACTTGTGTATATAAATACTGGTAAAACAGATGATCCAGTTGCAGACTTAATGGCACTTACAGATGGTACAGGTTACGACGATGTATTTGTTTATGCACCAGTTAAGCCAGTGATTGAACAAGGAGATAAGATTCTTGGGCATGATGGTTGCCTAAACTTTTTTGCAGGACCAACAGATACAAGTTTCTCAGCAACATTTAACTTCTATAATGTACACTATAACGCGACTCATATCGTTGGTACTAGTGGTGGTAACACTGACGACCTACGAGAAGCCCTTAATCTTATGGCAAAAGGTGTCATTAACCCATCATCTATGATCACACATATAGGTGGTCTTAATAGTGTAGTAGAAACAACACTCAATTTACCAAATATTCCAGGTGGTAAGAAACTTGTCTACAACAACATTGAAATGCCTATGACAGCAATTAATGATTTTGAAGCATTAGGTAAAGAAGATGACATGTATAAAAAATTAGATGAGATTGTCAAAAAACATAATGGCTTATGGTCACTTGATGCAGAAGTATATTTATTAGCAAACGCCAAAAAAATCAACTAAATTAAAAGTTTAACCGGAGGAAGAATAAATGAATTGTTTAAGATTAGATAAAAAAGTAGCAGTAATTACTGGAGCGGCTCAAGGTCTAGGTGAAGCTCTAGCACAAAGATTAGATGCTGAAGGATGCCAAGTAGTTGTTGGTGATATTAATATTGATGCAGCAAGAAAAGTTGCAGAAGGTCTAAAGGATGCAGTTGCAGTTCAGGTGGATGTTACCAATGAAGAGCAAGTGGCTAATCTATTTAAAGTAGCCTTGGATAAGTACGGACGTGTTGATGTCACTGTATGTAATGCAGCAATATTGATGGCTGATGCTGTTGTTGATTTTGAACTTGACCGTTGGTCAAAAATGCTTGAAGTCAACTTAACTGGCTACTTCTTAACGGCTAAACATGCAGCAAGGGCTATGGAACAGAACGAAGTTGGAAGTATCATTCAGATTAATTCTAAATCTGGTAAAAAAGGATCTTTCAAAAATTCAGCTTATGCAGCATCTAAGTTTGGTGGTATCGGATTTACTCAAAGTCTTGCACTAGAGCTTGCTGAGAGTGGTATTCGTGTTAATTCAATCTGTCCTGGTAATATGCTTGATTCTCCATTATGGGTTAACAGCCTTTATAAGCAATATGCTAAGAACCAAGGGATTACTGAAGGTGAAGTTAGAGAGAAGTATATCAATCAAGTACCTATGAAACGTGGCTGTCAATACGAAGACGTTGCAAACTTAATGGTCTTCTTAGCATCTGAACAATCAAGCTATATCACTGGTCAAGCTATGAATGTGACCGGCGGTCAAGAGATGAGATAGGAGCCTTATAATGAGTGATACTTATCTAAATGTATTAGATGTAGATAGAAAAGATCAACGCCTACAAAGCCTTAAATCACTTCAGAGATTGGTTGAAGTGGGTGAGATTAAATTTAAAGAATCCAGAGGATTTGTTAACAATCATATTCATACGACTTATTCCTTTTCACCCTATTCTCCATCAAGAGCTGTATGGGAAGCAAAAGCAGCTGGCTTGTTAACCGCAGGTATTGTGGATCATGATTCTGCTGCAGGTATTGATGAATTTATCAAAGCGGGCCGAATTCTTAATATGGAAACGACTGTTGGTTTAGAATGTCGGGTTGATATGAGTCAAACACCTTTTGCCACAAGACGTCTTAATAATACAGATCAAACAGGAATTGCCTATGTGACTATGCAAGGTATTCCTCATCACCAGGTGGATAGACTGGAAGCTTTTTTAGCCCCTTATCGTGAGAAGCGTAATATTCGTAATAAGAAAATGGTTGAAAATATTAACAAGCTTTTTGGTGAAGCAATTTTAGATTTTGATAAAGACGTGTTACCACTCTCGATGTATCACGATGGTGGAAGCGTAACCGAACGTCATTTGATGTTCGCGCTTGCTAAGAAAATGGTTAAAAAGTATGGCAAGGGAAGTGGTCTAATCAAAACACTTAATGAAAAGTGGAATATAACAATTAAAGGCAATGTTCTTGAGTGGTTGATGGATGTGGATAACCCATATTATGATTATGATTTATTAAGCCTACTCAAAGGAAATTTTGTTGGTAAGATCTATGTAGATGCAACAGATGAATGTCCTGATGTTAAAGAATTTGTCGCCTTAGCAGATGAAGTTGGCGCAGTTTCAGCTTATGCTTATCTTGGTGATGTAAAGAATTCAGTGACTGGAGATAAGGCTGATGCAAAGTTTGAGGATGACTATGTCGAAGAGTTATTTGAGTACTTAAAAGAATTAGACTTTGATGCAATAACTTATATGCCTAGTCGTAATACCAAAGCACAGCTTAAGGTTGTGAGAGAATTGTGTGATAAACATGACTTTTTCCAAATAAGTGGAGAAGATATTAATTCACCTAGACAATCTTTTGAGTGTGAAGCTTTGTTGGATCCTGATTATAAGAATTTGATTGATGCAACTTGGACCTTGATTGAACGTGAAAAGAAGGCCTCGAAGTAGTAAGATATTATGCTCGTATACAGCAGTTGTTTTATGGAAAGTAGGTAATAATGAATTTTAATATGTTACATCCAGCTGATCAGATTATTATGATTATGAAAAGAATTTATGGTTATGGAATGACAACCACATCTGGTGGCAATTTGTCGATTATCGATGAGAATGGTGATATATGGATTACGCCTGGTGGTATAGATAAAGGAAGTTTGACTCGGAAAGACATTATTCGCGTAAAAAAAGATGGTGAAATAGTTGGTAATCACAAACCATCTATTGAATTTCCATTTCACAAAAAAGTCTATGAAAAACGTCCGGATCTAAAAGCGGTATTACATGCACATCCACCTGCTTTGGTCGCTATGAGTATAGTAAGGAAGATACCTGATTTGCTTATTACACCAAGTGTTAAACCAGTCTGTGGTGAAGTGGAAATGGCGGCATATGGACTACCAGGTAGTTTAGAACTTGGAGAAACGATTGCAAAAGTTTTTGAAAAAGGCATTAATACAGTCATGCTTGAAAACCATGGTGTTGTTGTAGGTGCTGACAATCTTTTTGAAGCATTTAAGTCTTTCGAGACGTTGGATTTTTCTGCAAGACTTGAGATCAAAGCTAATAGGATTTCAAAACCTAGATCATTAACACCAGATCAGTTTAAACTTACTGATGTGAAGCAACAACTTGATATGGATGAGTTTGTGCCTAAATCATATAGTACCAAGGAAAAAGAAATTCGAAGAGAGATGTGTGATCTGATCCATCGTGCTTATAAACAGAAGTTGTTTACTAGTACCCAAGGGACTTTTTCTCAAAAAATTGATGAAGATACTTTTGTGATAACACCTTATGGTGAAGACAGAAAGTACTTAAAACCGGAGGATCTCGTAAGAATACAGGGTTCTATGAAGGAGCAGGGAAAAAATCCGAGCCGTTCAGTTCAACTACATCAAGAAATTTATCAAAAACAACCACATATCAAATCAATTATTATCGCACATGCACCCAATATTATGGCCTTTGCAATAACGGATGTTAAGTTTGATACAAGAACGATACCAGAGAGTTATCTTTTGTTGAGAGATATGCCGAAGTTTCCATTTGGATATTCATTTCTAGAACCAGAGAAGTTGGCTCTTGAATTTAATAAAGACCACCCAGTTGTACTTTTGGAAAATGATTGCATTATTGCAACTGGTAGTGATCTTATTCAGGCGTTTGATCGTCTTGAGGTTGCAGAATACAGTGCCAAAGCTTTGATTGCTTCAAAAAGTATGGGTGAGCTAGTTAGTATTAGTGAAAAACATATTGATGATATCAAAGAAGCTTTTAACTTATAATTTGAAGTAATAAATAATGATATGTCCCCAATAAGTTGAACCTGACTTATTCCCATAAAGGCATCTGGTTCTTTAGCCAGATGCCTTTCCTCATATAATCAATCATGTTATAATAAACCATGTTGATTTATGTGGCTTTATGTTGAACTTTAGCCTAAATGAAGGAGAAACTATGTTAGCAATTGAACGAAGACAAGAAATTATGGTCATGATCAAAAGAGACCAGTCGGTTCGGGTACATGATCTTGCACCGAAATTTAATGTGACCGAAGAGACGATTCGTAGAGATTTGGATAAGTTGGATAAAGAGGGTAAGGTTAAGAAGACTTATGGTGGTGCAGTTCTGGTCAATCCAGTATCAGAGGACCCCTCCTTCTCGGATCGTCTTAAAGTGAATATGGATTCAAAGAAATCTATAGGTATGAAAGCGGCTACCCTAATCAAAGATGGTGAGACTATTTTTATTGATATGAGCACAACAGCTCTTGAGGTCATAAAGGCCGTTCCATTTAACATCAATATAACGGTCATTACAAACTCTCTAGAAGCAATTGTGACCCTTGGTAAGATGGCTAATATTAAGCTTATTAGTATAGGTGGCACTTTTGATAAGAGCAATCAATATATGGGTGGGACAATGGCTAATAGGTTTATTGAGCATTATTATGTAGATAAGACATTTTTCTCCGTGAAAGCCTTCTCGAAAGACAGAGGTATTATGGATTCTAAAGAGGAAATTGCAGAAATCAAAAATAGAATGGTAAAAAATACACGTGAGGCTATACTTGTTATTGATCATTCGAAATTTAATCAAGGTGCTTTATTTAATGTGATTGATTTAAGAGATCTTGAGATGGTTGTCACAGATTACAAATTAGATGATGCTTGGAAGTCTTACATGACAGACCATAATGTTCTTCCAATTATGACGGATAGTAAGGTGTAAAATGGCTGTATTAGCAGATACACATTTACACTCTGGGCATTCACATGATGCGGAGACCTCTCTGGAGTTAGTATGTGAAGAGGCAATAGCAAAAGGTCTAAAAGTTATTTGTACGACGGAACACTTATTTCTAGACCCGAGAGATGTGGGTTATGGTTATTTTGATGTTCCAAAGTACTTTCAAGCTGTCAATAGGTGTCAGGACATCTACAAGGATAGACTTAAGGTACTTTCAGGGGTTGAATTTTCTGAACCACAACTTTTTGTGGAACGATTTAAAAAGGTTCAAACTGAACCTTTCGATATGATTACTGGCGCTTTACACTGGTTGGAACAAGGATTCTTTGGTGAACCTAGTGTTTTAGATAAAAGTGACAATAAAGCTTTGTTGGAACAATATTATAAGCAAATGTATGAGATGGTGTCGTACGGAGGATTTGATACCCTTGCTCATATTGATTTGATTAAGAGATATGTGAAAGTAGATGAGACAAGAGTCACAGATTCAATGAAAAAGGTCATACAATGCCTAGTGGATCAAAACATAGCCTTAGAGCTAAATACGTCAACAATCCGCAAAGATGGTCTTCAAACAGCTGCTGCCTATGCCATGGTAGATACGTATCTTGAATTAGGTGGAACAAGGTTGACTGTTGGATCAGATGCCCATAATTTAGAGGATATTGGTGCTGATTTTGATAATATTCCAGTAAAGTATGAGCCATATATTGGGTATTTTGAGAAAAGACAATTTGCAAATCTTAAATAAAGGAATGAGGTTCCATGACTTTAAAGCAATTAGATGAAAAATTGAGAAGCTTAAGTTCTTTTGAACAGGAAATTCAAAATCTTGATCAAAGGGATATTAAGCTGCTTTTTTCTAAAGATGAGGAAAGTAAAGCGTGGGTAATCAATAGTGACAAATTGATGCCTCAAGATGAAGAGATTGCTATTCACAAACATGATCGATTTATTAACTTTGCAGAACATACCCATGATTACTTGGAGATGATGTACGTCTATTCGGGTCAAATACATCACAAGATTCAAGGGGAAAAGGTAGTCTTGAAAAAAGGTGAACTTTTGCTTCTTGATATGACGACTGGCCATAGTATATCAGAGGCTACAACTGATGATGTGGCTATTAATATTTTGATGAAGAGAGAGTTTTTTGACTCCTATTTTTTGAATCAAATATCTTATAGTGATAAGTTAACAAGTTTTGTGGTTGATGCCATTGGTAGCCAGTCACTAAGTACTTATCTACACTTTAAATCCTCGGATAATGATGATATCTGGCAATTAGTAGGTCAGGTACTTATTGAGTATTTTGAGCAGAAAAATGGCATGGAAACAGCTGTCAGAGCATACATGCTGTTGCTGTTCAATGAATTGATCAGAAATTATAGTCACTATCTAGATCGTCGCCTAGTACAGAAAGTTGAAGCCTCCGTTGCGGTTGATTTGGCATCATATATAGATGAACATTATAAGGATCTGACCCTTAAAGAAATGGCCAAAGTTTTTAATTATAATGCAGACTACCTCGGGAAACAGATTAAGAAACTAATGGGCGATAGTCTGAAAAATATTGTCAAGAAACGTAAGTTGAAAGAATCAGCTAAACTTCTTAGAAATACATCTATGCCAGTAACTGAAATCTTAAGTGAGATTCATTATTCTAATGCGAGTTATTTTTATAAGCAGTTTAAGAATGAGTTTGGTGTAACACCAGATGATTATAGGAATAATTAATGATAATGTATCTTAAAAATATCACATGTTCATAGACTTTGTTATTGATTCACGTTACAATTAAAGTGGGATTTTACTTAGCTGATCTCATGTTGGAATAGATATCAACGCAGAAAACAACTTTTGATAGGAGATGTTTGTATGAGCGGTAATAGCATAGATATTTATAAAGAAATATTTGAAGAAATGAATCAGTTTATTATGGTGTTTGATTCATCACAAGTGATTTACTCGGCTAACAAAGCTGTTTTAGATTTTTTTGGATTAGAGAAGGATGATATTAGTGGTTTGTCAGCTGCGGAACTTCCGTGGTGGAATGAATCTGACGATAAAATTAATGAGATTATATTTCGAATTGGTCATGTTTTTTCTATGGAAATTGAACAGAGTTTTGAAATTAAACATCTAGACCTACAGGGGAAAGAACATGAAGTTGATTATTTATTAAAGCCAATCAAACTTAATGGCGTTGTAAGTTATATCGTTGCAATGGGGTACAATATTACTAAAATGGTAATTAATAAAAAGGCTTTAAATCAACGTGATAGGCAAATTAAGGCTTTTTTTGATTATTCAGATGATGGTTACTTTTTTTTCTTGACGCCAGAAGTAGCAATAATTGATGTGGAGATGTCCGATGATGATGTTTGGAAGATATTTGATGCACAGAGAATATCGGACTTGAGTCAGCGTTTAAAGCTCATTATTGGTGTTGAAAATATAACGCATGAGAATATTATTAATTTGCTAGGTATTAATAAGTCTGACATCATTATGATTTGGCGAAGTATGTTTCAAGATGGAACTTACACAATAGAAACGAGTATAACTAATCCAAAGAACTCACAGAAAGTATTTATTCGTACAAAATTTATTGCAATATTTAGTGATGAAGGCTATTTTGAGGGTAATTTTTGTACAATTCATGATATAACTAACCAGTATCTGTATGAAAAGGAATTGAATTTCCTTGCGAATAAGGATACAGCTACTGGCTTAAATAATCGTCGACATTTCCATAAATTAGCCGATGGCTTGATTGATGAAGTGGTAAATATAGGTGATATAAGTATAGGAATGCTTGATATAGATAAATTTAAAAGTGTTAATGATACTTATGGTCATGATGTAGGCGATATAGTTATTAGTACGGTTGCAGAGATTATTAATACTTGCGATGATGAGATAATAGCTGGACGATATGGTGGAGAAGAATTTATTGTAATTGGACAAAAACCTGTAGATGAGATGGCAGCTTTACTTGATTTGGTACGCAAAGAAGTCCAGAATCGAAAGATTCATTTTGGTGACAATGCATTAAGTGTCACTATCAGTGTTGGGATATCAGCTTTTAAATTAAGTGAAGATGACCTGAATAAAATTATCGTACAGTCAGATAAGGCACTATATGAATCGAAGGTATCTGGAAGAAATCGAGTGACTATTTATGATGAAGAAATTATAGGTCGAAAGGCCTTTGATAAACTAACAGGTCTTTTGCTTAAGAAGAGTATGGATTATAAATTGGTACAAGTACATAAGGAATTTAAAAAAACATTTAGCCCATATGGTGTTATTGATATTCAATTACAGACTTTAATAGTATCTGAGTTTGCCATACTTGACCAGTATATTAAACAGACTGCTGGTATATTAAAAGGATTAATGCGTAAGGAAGATATAATTGGTCGTTACGAGGACAGTCGATTTATTATTATTGCTATGACTGATTATGAGATTATTGAACAGATTAAGGACCGTATTAAGACTGCTATGCAAAATTTGTCAGATAAATTTGATGGATTAGTGACTGCTTCAGTGAAGGTATACATTCAGCGTGATGAGAATGACTTGACCACTAACCTTGTTGATATACTCTCAAGGAGTTAGCATTTGATTAGTGATTTATTCTTTGGGGACAGACGCAACACATGAAATAAATAGCATCATGAAAAAGGAAAATGGGGACAGACGCAACATCAATAACAAAAATACCCCAAATTTCTGCTATCAGCGGACAAAATCAGACCTTCAACTTGATACAATACTTAAGAGAGTATTCATAATCAAGAGGAGGTCTATTATAATGTCACGAAAAAAAAGAGACAAAGCCAAGAAATTACCACACCATATCATCACTCGTAGTATACCAGAACGTAACTTATTCAATGACAAAGAAGATAAAGAATTATTTCTAAGGTTGATCAAAGAAGCAGCAAAAATCTATCGAGTTGAAATCCTAGCCTATTGCCTGATGGACAATCATGTTCATATGCTGGTTCATCCAAGAGGTGGTGATATATCAAAATTCATGTTTAAGATCAACAACCCATATGCCATAGAGTATAACAAGAAATATGAGAGAAGAGGAACGCTAATCTCATCACGCTTTAAGAACATCATCATTAGAGACCTAAACCAACTACTTAGAACATCCACCTACATCCATAACAATGCGAAGGACCTTCTATACAAGGGCTACAGAAGCATTAAAGACTATCCTTATAGTTCCATTTGCGATTATATCAATCCAACCAAAGCACAGAAGATAGCCAGTCCAACCTATATCTTCAACAGAATGGGAGGGACTTATAATACAGCCCATAAACATTATCTATCACTTCTTGAAATACAGATGCAAGAACATGACCAGTTTGAAGAAGAGCTAAAAGTAGCCATGAGAAAAGGTGACTATAAAAGCGACAAGGAGACTTTTGACCGAGAAGAAAACCCAGA
>PPCM01000663.1_pt1 | contig 24175 bp, 14 predicted proteins | sample 1555541 | NCBI WGS metagenome assembly PPCM01 (sample SAMN05284479, study PRJNA326546) | Marine sediment metagenome, whole genome shotgun sequencing project. | isolation source: marine sediment | place: Germany: Wadden Sea | collected 2012-09-05 | reverse complement strand
CATCGAGGTATTCGGAGTGCATCTCGGGGTGGGCGTCCTTGGGGATCTCGTCGTCGGACCAATGCGGGAGAAGGTGCTCCTGGACGTAGCGGAAGAGCCCCGCAGCGATGCGGCAGTGCTCGGTGGCCGTCTGGAGCGTCGAGCGCGTGTCGGGCTGCTCGGTGAGGATAATGTTGTAGTAGTTCTGGCCGGCCTCGTTGAGAAGGCAGCTGGCCTTGCTAGTCAGAAGCATCACGAGCTCGTAGTTGAAGCCGTTGAACTTGAACATGTCCTTGCCGGCGCGGGAAGGCGAGCGCCACTCGGGGACGAGCTTCTTGATCTGATACGGCTTGTCCTCGGCAAGACGGCTCATCTCAAGAGAGAGTGTGTGGATGTGGGGCAACATAGCGTCAATGGCATGGATGATGCCGGTGTTAGTCGGCTTCGAGGTCGAACAGGCGCTCACCAGCTCCTTGTGGGCCTGGGTCGCGCTGTTGAGGCGTGCTTTCGAATCGTTGTTGACATCAATCACATCCTTGATGATGCCGTAAATATCTAGTGCCTTACACTTCGGATGGCTGAACAAAGGGAACATTTCCTGCTTTGTTGAATGGTTTCTTGTCTCCTTTGGGTCGAGATCAAAATGTATAGTCGAACCAGATATGTAGAAAAACCGAGGGCACATGCACCTATGTTGTATGGCGCCCCCGTAGCACGCCTGAATTATCGACCTTGCTCGTCTTGATATATACTATAAATCCGCACATTGGAATGACATAGAAACGGTGACAGACATCCTGCTTCCCTTGAATTTACACCCCGTCCCCTCACACACACTCAGTCTCCAGTATCGCGCCCGTGTCCGGCGTCGTCGTTCCTTCCGGGCACGCGTGACACGCCTTCAGCCCTCCAATGGGCCCGAACTCGCCCACTGGGCATGGCAGACAGGCAGACGCACCCGTGGTAGGGGCGTACGACCCCTCGGCGCATGATACACACGCGGCACCGCCCGTGCTGTACTCACCCGCCGGGCATTCAACGCAATGGTCCCTCCTGAAGTTGGATGTGGTGCCATCACCGCAAGCATCACAGGAGCTGCGGCCGGGGGTATCCGTGATCGTGCCGGGTAGACAGGGGTAGCAGTACTCTGTCCCGTTACCCCAATGGCCAACGGGGCAGACCGTCATGAAGCCCGCGTTACATGCGGCTCCGGTGACGCAGGTGCGGCACTCAATGTGGTCATGGGCATACTCCCCGCCGAAGCAGGGCGTGCCTATGCCGCTGTCGCATATCCAGCCGTCGAGGCAGTCCATGCAGGCGGTCGATCGCCCGAATGACATCTGACCTAAGGGACACGGCACCTTGTGGCCGATAACGCAGTAATTCCCCACCTCACACGGATGGCAGTTCCCGGCGGGGTTGATCTCGAGGTACCACCCCGCCTCGCACGTGCATTTGTCTGGGTCGTCCACACACTCGAAGCACACGGGCGACCCTTCGGGGGACCACTTATTGGCGCCACACGAGGTGCACGCGTCCGACCCCGCGTCCGACTTGGTGTATGCGGGACAGTCGATGCACGCGTCGACGGCCACCTGGTTGGGGTCGGGCGAGTATTTCCCCGCGATGCAGTCCGTGCAGGTCGGGGCTGCGGTGTCTGACCAGGTGCCCGCTGGGCATATGACGCACGCTGAGATATCGTCCTCGCCGGGGTTAGGGTTATTAGTGCCCGGGACACAGGCGACGCACGCGCTGACGTCGTCGCTGCCGGTGTCGGGGTTGTAGTAGCCCGGGTTGCAGTCAGTGCACGTCGCCTGGCCCGTGTCCGGGTTATATGTCCCCGGGATGCAGGCCACGCAGTCCCCGACGGCCGTGCCGCCCTTGTTGGGGTTAGCTGTCCCTGCCCCGCACAACACGCAGTCTGACAGCGCTGTGCGGCCCGTCTGGCTGTTGTACGTGCCCTCTGGACATTGTATGCACGCGTCCTTCCCCGTATCGTCCTGGTACTCGCCCGTGGGGCAGTTTGTGCATGACGGTGTCCCCGGGGCTGCCGTGTATTGTCCCTTTGGACAATCCTCACAAGTCTCGGCGCCCAGTGCTGACCATTGACCCGCCAGACAGTCAGGACACACCTCCACGCCGTTGCCGTCCGATGCGGTCCCTGCTGGGCACTGGGTGCACGACCCGTCGCCTGCACTCGAGAACGTCCCGGGTCCGCACTGCTGGCAGTCCGTGTCGTTGATAGCGCCCGTGACTGTGGAGTAGGACCCCGCGGGACACGTGCTGCAGGTGTCGGTGCCGTTATTCTCGGCGTATGACCCCGGCTGACACTCGGTGCAGTCAGCGAGGTCCGTCCTGCCGGTGAAGGGGTTCTCATGGCCGATGGGGCAGGGAATGCAGCCCGCAGCCTCCGACGTGTGGTTCGTCCCGTTGCCGTACGTCCCTGCGGGGCACGGTGTGCACAAGTCCTGCCCCGTGTTGGCCGCGAAGGTGCCATCGGGGCATGGTAGGCAGGCGTACATCCCGGTGTTGTCGGCATAGTAGCCCACCTCACACTCGGTGCAGACGATGCCGTCGAGGCTGACCTCCCCGACCGGGCAGTGTATGGGCGTGTATTCGATACCCCATAGGTCTTGGAGAATGACATACTTTGACCGACCCGAGACCACCGTCAAGTCGTGGTGCCCGCCCTCGTTCCTATTGATGAACCCGAACGTGTGCCGTGCGGTGGGTAGGGGTGACGCGCCCAGGTCGACCGTGTGCCATGTGTTGTGGAACTGGTTATATTCCTGGATTATGTTGAGGTATGTGTCTGGCCAAACACCCGTGAAGCCCCCGAACATGAGGACCCGACCGTCGTCCGTCCACATCGCCGGGGTCGTGAGGCGGAGCGGGGCGGGGTCCTCGGGTGTGATCTCAGTCCAAGCCGCGTCACCCTCACAGAACATCCAGAAATCGTCGTAGTATTCAGATGTGAAGGGGTTCATACCGCCGTACAGGAAGAAGCAACCGTCGTCCCGCATCGCACCGCCCGCCTCGACACGGCCGGCAGGCGGGTCTGCCAGTACGATCTCCGTCCATGCATTCGTGTTGAAGGTGTATTTGTGGGTGGTCTGCGTGACAGACCCGTCGCCTGCTCCCATCGTCACGATCATGTAGGCCGAGCTGCTCGTGCTGGCGTACCTACGGGCGGCGACGTGCCCTCTCCGGGCGGACGGCGGTGTCCCCGTGTACCCAGTGACCGTTGTCCACGCGTCGCCGGCCTGGCTGTAGTACTGGAACGCATTCTTCGTTGACACGCTGTCGCGGCCGCCAAAGGTGTATGCGCGGTTGTTCCAGAGGATAGAGGTATGATCCTGGACGCAGGTGCCAGTAGGCATTGGGGCGAGCACGGTCCAGGAGTCGCCGACTTCATCGTAGCCAAAGACCTCACAGTTGACGCTAGACCCGCCATCGGAGCCGCCAATCAGTACAACCTCATCGAAGTTGTCCATTGCTACAATCGTATGCCGCTGGCGCAGTGGAGGGGCCGCGATAGTGGGGCTAAACCAGACCTTCTCAGTGAAGGGGGCCCCAGGGTAGCAAATTACAGTAGATATTAGACATATTGCAACCAGCAGGGTTAAATAGAGAGAAGAACGATCTCCCATCGGTTCCTGTTCCAGTGTTTTTTTGGTGGTTGCTGCTTTCAGAAATAAATATCCTTGCTCATCATTTCAAGTGTATCATACACCGCAACTACATGCATACTGACATATGGTCATGCTACGATGCACAGTATACGCATTTTAGCGATGCATAAATCGAACGAGGCTCAGACAAGAGAGGGACGACAACTCACCGAGAAATGGTGGTGCTTCCCAGTATTGTTGTTTATGGGATCGATATGGCGGATTACTATGTCCCCATTGCCATCCTTGGCCTGTGTGTCATTGTATACGCCATTTCTCGCGTAGGGAGGGCCAAAAACACGGCTATCGCCCGTGATGTGACCGGTACTCTTCGCACCGCTGTCGACAAGGAGTTTTCGTCGTGTACGCACCTTCTCTACCGGTCCACGAACGCCTCTTTTGTTTACCACGCCACTGGCCGTGTGAACACGACTGGCATGGCCGTCCACATCAACCTCCAGTCCCGTCACGATGCCCTGACGCGCCTCGGACTCTATCTCCTCGACTCGCGCGACACTGTTGTGATCGAGCTTCCTCTGCACTGCGCCACCCCGGCCCATGTTATGGCTCTGGTCAACACCAGTGAGATTGACGCGTTCTTCAAGGTCAACAGGGACGTCACGCGGACATGCAACGCGCTGTCCATCCCTGAGCTCGCCAAGCCCGATGACATCCGCCACAGCTTCGTCGCGTTCGGTTCGTCCAGCAACCTCCGTTCCCATTACCTGACCCCCGCCGTGTTCGACGAGGTCAAGGCGCTTGGACCCTGGCTGATGTCGGCCCACGTGACTGACTCGTCTCTTCGGGGTGGGGCGTCCTCAGTGCTACGTGTTGAGGCGGGGCTCCCCAAGGGTGAGGCACGCGACACGGTGGTGCTCGCCGCCTTCAAGCTGGCCATGCTGATGCTTGATCGCGTGCCTGACGTGAAGATCTCCAAGAAGGAGATCACCAAGCGCAAGAAGGAGATCGAGAAGGTTACCAGGAAGGCCCGCCATGAAACACTCATGGAGAAGGCTCAGCAACGGAAGGCCGACAAGCTCAAGAAGGAGGAGGAGGCCGCGATGAAGCTGACGGGCATTGAGCAGAAGAAGGCCGAGGAGCGTCGGACTAAGATGGAGCAAAGACGCCAGGAGAGGAAGATGACCAAGAGATTGTAGAGGATAAACGGAGATGAGGATCATAGAGGGGGCCGGGTGTTTATTCCTGGTTGGGGGAGGGTGTTGGCTGGTCACAGTGTCTATTGCGGGATGAACTGGGCGCCAAGAGGGGAATACGAGACAAAGAGCACAACAAGAGGCACAAGGCACATAACGACACCGCCGAGGTTACGACGGGGCTTCACAATGTTGCAGAGGCCTGCGATTCCGATGAAAACGCCGAGGAAGAGCGGGATACGGCCAAACATCTTAAAAACGAACGTCATGAGCGACAAGAAGAGCGCAGGGACTGCCAGCAGAGTGGCCATGTCAGACAGAGGAGCCGGTTCAAACTCCTCATGGTTATACTCCCTAACAACGGCGGACATGGCGTTTTGTCGAAGCTATTATAAAACGATATAAACATTTAGACGGATCTAAGTTGTTGTGATCGGGACTGAAAATCATTGCGGCTCTCTTTGTCGTCAGATAACCGGTACAAAAATGACGGCATGAAATTAAATCAAGTCCGGCTAAACTGCATATGGGCGATTCTGAGTTCTGTGGTGTGTGTACTCGGTTCAAAGTGCTTGATGGCAACCCGTTCTATGATTTGGATAGCCCTCCCGCCGAATCAACTTCACATTCAGGCCCTATGGTCCAATTGACGTTTGTATTGCGCGATATCTGTTACATAGTCTGGTTAATCCATACAATGGGGAAGAGTCTGACGTCAAGACACCTTCGTCCCATTCATATCTTGGGTGCAGCCTCTGTGTCCGCCTCACCGCCGGTGTGGTGACGTCTATCGCCATTCAGCCTCACGTCCCCACCCCACCTGCCCTCCACCCGGCCCAGGTCGCCGTGGTGGACCAGCTCCTGGACGCTCCGACGCTTCTCCCTCAACTTATCTCGTCGCTGGTTCCCGACCTCCCAGGTAACTACCTCACCAAGACCTTTCTCATTCTTGGTGCGTTATCCCCAGCAGATGGGGATAATAGGCTGGTGACGGTCGTTATTGCACCGACAGGTACCCCCACTGATCGTGTGATTTCTCGCCTCGGTGCCCTACCGTTCACATCTTTTGCTGACATCACGCCCAGGAGCTCGCCATCATTTATCACCACAACTCATAACAAAACCATACACGCGGGTGCCCTAGCTACAAGGCAGCACGTGTATATCCATCGACACGCCAACCTTACCCCCCAAATGATGGGGGCCCTGACTGACCATCTCGCCGACGCCTCCTCCGCACCCGTCGCCTCTGGGGGCCAAGTCTCACTCAAATCAACCGCCGACTTGACTTTGACAGTCGATGACCCGGGATCGACTCCATGGGGTCACCTCAAGCTGCCAACCCTCCTCGTTGATAGCATTACTCTGCCCCTGTTCTGGGACTCTACCCCATCAGCCCAGAGGGACGCCTTGGAGACGCGGGCGCTACTATCACGTCGGTCGGGGCTCGGTTGGGGGTCTGCCGAGGGGGCGGGGCGGGGTTGGGGTGGGGTTGGGTCGAGGCCGGAGAGCGTGCTGGACGAGGTGGCGATGGCTACCAACTATGTCACCCGGCCTGTGGCGCCCGAGTTGGTTGACGCGATTCTTATTAGGCTGCACGGTCGCGGTGCCCCGAATATCAAGGATAATTCCACAGATATACTTGATCGATTCGCCAAGTCAGTGGTCACCCAACTCGAAACCATGTCATCGCCTGACCTCCACCTATGCACCAACCTGCACCTCGGCCTGACATCCGCCGCGCGGGGCCTGGCGGTCCTCCGTGGGTCCGACGTCACGACCTCCGTCTGTGTGGCCATCATTGAACTGTACAAGGCTATGTTAACCGTCCGGCTGGGATCGGGCGGCGGCGGGTTGAGTGGGTTATCTCGCGCGGCAGGTAAGAAGAAGACCAAGTCCCGCATTAAGTTGGCTCGGGCGCTTGAGGCGGCCCTGGGTACAGTGGCGGAGGGGCGGGGGTCCTCGATGTTTATCAAGGAGGATATTGTCAACATAGGCCGGAGTCAATGTGACATGACTGCAATCGAGGTGGACCAAGCCATCGAGGCTCTCAACGGACAGGGGGCGCTCATCATGAGCAAGGGGGGCTATAAACTCTGTAAATAGCATCACCAACGCCGGTTGCTAATGAAGAACAACCATAACCATAACCAATTCCGCATGTTCCTTTATACCGCTGCTCACTCGGTCATCTTGGGGATGATGTCGCCGATGATGGCCTCGCGGAACTTCTTTGTCAGGGTGGGGATGAAGTTACCCTCGCTCGTCGCCGTCAAGTAGGGGCACATGGTGGTCGACGAGATGAAGTTCATGTCGCACGGCACGTCGGTGGACAGCCCGAGGCGCTGCATGTAGTGCTTGACAAAGTTCGAGCCGTACTTGTCCAACTCAAACTCACTCGTTGTGACCACCAACTCGGGCGCCTGACTCTTGCTCGGGTCAACGCTAAAGTGGTTGAAGATCTTCCCCATGAAGGCCCGGGCCAGAAGGGGATCGGTGTTGAGCACACCGTTCACCTTGAAGTTGAACCCGTAAGTGACGATCGTCAGGTCCGACCCCATGTTGTGGAGAAGATCCATCGCTTCGGCGTCTTCCACAATCTCCGCGTTGGTCCGATCTACGATATGAGATTTGATGAAATCAAGCTGAGATTTGATTTCGGCGGGGGATTTGCCGGCGGCTTCGGCGGGCACCTCCTGGATCGGCACGACTATAAAGTCGTCCTCCTCGGTGGCCATGGTGACGATGGCACTATAAAACAGCTTGCTAGCGAAGATGCATTGACCCATGATCAGTCCATACCCAGTGTTATCGGGCCGGATGATGCGATGCGACAGGTACACGGCGGCGGCGGCGGCCCCCGGCTTGCTGCCCTCGACGCCGTAGACGCCCATCTCGTACTCGGCGGTGTGGTCGTCCTCGTCGGAGCCGTGGTAGACCTCGGACGCGAGCAGGGCTATCATACCCTTCATAGTGCCGTTTTTATAGCACAGTCCGCCGGCGGGGTAAGGTATGTAGCCAGCTTTATGGGGATCGATGGTGATGGTGTCGGCCGCCGTCCCGAGTGCGATGAACTGCTTCTTAGCGTGGGGGGGTAGGTCGAGGACGGGGGTGTTGGCGATGGGGTCCTCGTGGATGGTCACCTCGCCGTGGAGGCGAGACGCGAAGTACCCGCCCCAGGCGGCGTCGACGTGGATCACAAAGTCGAGGCCCTGCTGCCGGAACTCCTCCCGCATAGCATAAACATCGACGAGGGGGTCGACCGCTGACTCCTCGGTCGACCCGAGCACGACGAGGACCATGGCCACCGGGGTGTGGGTGGACAGGCATCGGGTGAGGGTCTGTCGGAGATGGTCCATGTCGAGCCGGGCACGACGGTCGACGTTGATGTCGAGGAACTGCTTGGCACCGAACCCGACCAGACCGCAATTCTTGGTCCATGAGTAGTGCTTTGTGGAGCTGCCCAGGACCACTGGGGGCCGGGTATCGCGGCAATGGGTGAACAGGAATTGGTGTAGCCCCAGCTCCTGGACGAGGCACGGCCCGAGGAAGTCCATCAGCTCCCGGCCCCGGACCTGGGTGAGGGCGGTGAGCTTGTCGGGCAGGGCGAGGGCCTCGTCGATGGAGAGATTGAGGAGCTGCCATGAATCGAGGTCAACGAGTTTCTGTTGACGGCCCATAAACATGACGGTGACATCGCGACACGTGTAGAGTACGTCAGAGAACGTAGCGGACATGATGGCCTGTTTGACGCCCAGGGGGAAGAACATGAGGTTCCGGGCCGCCCACATGGCCTCCAGGTTGGCCACGGACCCGTCACACGCGATATGACCCCAGGAGAGCGGTGCAGAGGTGTCCTCGGGGTCCACATTGTAGCCCAGCATGCAGCAGATGTCGTCACTGACCATCTTCTCGAGCTGGGACGTCACCGGGCCGCCCTCGAGCGCGACATTGTTCTGGTTGTGGAGCATGGCGGCGAAATACCCGAGGAGGCCGGGGAGCGTCAGGTCCCAGTTCATGTGGGCCTGATACCGGTAGCTGTAGAACGGAATAGAGCGTTGACGCAGGTTACGGAGGAGCTTGCGGTACTCGGTCTTGATGCTCTCAATGGCGTCATCAAACTGCTTGGTGCGGCGTTCAGGCACCAGGAAGGGCGGGTCGTCGGGAAACTGGGTCTCGCGCTCGGACGCAATGTTGTCGACGGCCTCCTGGATCAGCTGGCCAAAGATCTCTTTGTTTTCAGCCTTGGGACCAAGGAACCATGCGCCAATCGAACCCGTGCCAGGGCCATCAAGTTGCAGCCTGTCATCCTCGGCGAGGTTGTCCATAAACTTCATGAACCGCTTATGGTACCGAGCCCGGTGAGAGATAGCGTCTTTGACCATTGCGTATCGTCGTTGACACACATTTATAGATACGGTTCAAGTCATAAAAGTCTCGAAAAAACACGGTGGTGCATGTACTACATGATTGATATTCATCTGTTTCACGCATCTTTAGCAGGCATTGGCTTGTTCGTCTAAATCGGGTGGCGTGGGGCTCATGCGGGCCGCAGGGACGTACTACGTAGCCCTGGAGGCAGTTCGGCAGACGGAAGGGCGCAAGCCTGCCCCCAACTCCTCCTAACTCCCTCTAGCGGAAGTCCCGATGATGACTTTATAGGAAGTCAAGTGTGAACGGACTAAGCACACCCGCCCACAACTGTCCGAACACCACTACCCGAGTAAGCCATAGGGTCACCAGCTGTGCGTTCAGCACTATAAATCAAATCGAGTGAAGGGATGGCGAAGTATTACTGCCCGTTCTGCGATGGTATGGCACACCAACAGCCCTTATTGATCTTACCCAGTAATAGTTGCCCATGACACGATCAGCGCCCGGAAGGACCACGACAAGGGCGTGAAACACTGCGAAAACGTTGTTAACTGGTACAGCCACTTCATGCCGCCTATTCCTACGGCGCACTACTACACACAGCGCGATTCTAATCAGTAGCAGTGCCTGCAACCTCCACCATTTCCCCCAGTACTGCAGAACACCTTTCTTGGCCACGAGTGAAGCCTGAATTGCATGGCTACATATTTCAGTCTTTCTTTGTGGCTCACGCGTATTGTGACACTCTCTGCAACGCATCACCGTTGAATAACAGCCGCGTCGTCATAGTTTGATAAAGCACTATAATTCGAACTTCGTTTTGCGTTATCGCTTGTATCTCGCCTAGTATCCATCTCCCATGTTCGCTTTGGAAGTAAAGCAGCTCATGCCGAACGCAGAGCTTGACCGGCGCGTTCTCCCGTCCAACGAGGTTTTCATGACGATGTATGATCGTGATGGCGCACAAGACGGCAAGGTTCTCTTTACCAACTATATTGATCCCACTCAGCGTGATCCTCTTGAGGATACTGAAGCTCAGGAGGTTCGTACCTTCGAGGCCGTCACTCCTGACCGTGATCTTATCCTCAAGACGCTCGAGGATCGCGGCCTCGCGCTCTCCCACCCCGAGGGGCCCACCGCCGCCACTACCGGCCCGTGTGCCCATGATATCCTCTTTGGGGACGACAGCGACATGATGAACCCCTACATCATGCTGAACCAGCTGTCCAACATCCCCAAGGCCAGCATGACGAAGGCCGACCTCTTCGCGTGCTGCCTCTTCGCGAACCAGATGACCATGGACTCGTACGCCTTCAACGCGCTCCAAAAGTTCGTCAAATGGCTTGTCCCAACCCACCAGGCGCCCGGCATGGCCGAGGACAGCGACGAGGAAAACGCCAAGGACGACGACTTCGACATCACCAACATGGCGGCCGTCTTCACGGGCTACGACTGGCCCGCGCTGGTCGACTGTCTCCTCCACAGCTATGAGAACGATGACGACGACCGCCGACGGATATCAGCATTGGAGTTCGTCGCCGGGACCTTCTCGCTGTACATGGAGACGCCCGAGGACCTCCGCGCGTCACTCGGTATTGACCTTCACGGCCTCCTAAAGGCCGCTATACAGTTCATGATCAACAGTGCGTTCGACGTCACGCCGATCCAGTCACGGCGCGCCACTCAGATCATCAGGGCCGTGCAGGAGCTCGACGGCGGCCCAGAGCTGCTCGAGACACTGCCCGTGCTCAAGGCGGGGCTGCGACTGATCATGAACGTCAAGAACCAGGTGAACGACGCCAAGAACCCGTTCGGGCTGCCACTTCCGGCGGATATGGCGTGGGTGCGGCGTCCAACGGACAGCAACAACGATCTCAACGTCATCGCGGAACTGATCGGATCGGGGAACGTCAAGTGCATCCCGAACAAGCAGATGTACCAGCTTCTGCTCCCCGGGCTCACCTGGATGGCGGGGCTCAGCACGGAGGCCAAGCCGCAGGGGCTGTATGATGTGCCGAGGAAGGTCGCCAAGGAGACCATCAAGAAGCTCAATGATAAGTTCAAGGGCGGACGGCGGACGAGGAAGGGCGCCAGAGGCCGGGGCAGGGGATGAATCGCTGGGGAGACGATATGAACGGATAAATACTGGTCGCGGTGACGTGTGTCTGGCTGAAGGACTGGCCTTGTAGCGGATTAGCGGATTCAGGTCACGTTCGATTTATGACGAAATTTCCGAAAACTCTCGTGTAGGACAACACAAATGACTGATACATTGAGCAAGTGTATCGGACGATTTAGCGAGTATCACTCGGCTCTTCAAGAGGCGAAATCTCGCTACTTTGTCCAACTCTCGCAGTGTGTGGATGAATTGGCGACACAAAACGTCGAGCGTCTCGATATGAAGATCAGAAAGGAGGAACACGTGCTCCAGGAGAAGAAGACATTCCTTATCAAGCGGCACCAGGCCATAGAGGCTGAGGTTCTCCGTCGCAGACAGCTGGCGATGCTGGCCAGCGAGATTCGCCACACAGAGCGACAGGCTGCCGTGCGCGTCGAGGTACCCGAGTCCAGCCCCCTCCCCGCCGCCGCGTCCGATGTTCCGTCGGGTGGCTTCACGGATCTTAGCCCCACACCCAAGACACACACGACCCACCGCAAAGACACCCACCCCAGCCCCGATAGAATATCAGGCCGCGGGGGGAGTGTGGTGGACAGCCTGGACCTGACGCCCTCCCCCTCACCCAGGGCCGCCTCCCCCTCCCCACCAGCCACTCCACCCGTGTTGACAATGGACGGGGAAGACGACTTCAGTCTGGTGGACACCCCGCAGGGTAACGGCGGACGGTCACCCGAGGTCACCCCCACCCCATCTCCCACCCTGGAACAGGGTCTGGCGCCCGGGGAGCTTGACTCACCTGAACCCAGCCCTGAGATGACCCGGGCAGGGGATGGCGGGACGATGAACGCGTCCGTCCCACACCACGCACCCGCCGCCCCGCCCACCGCAGCAACCCCCGATCCCGAGGATAAACCCCCCGCCCGGACCCCGGAGACTGCGGGGACACCTCAAGTGTCGGAGACGCCGCCGTCGGGGAAGAAGAGAAGATTCGGGCTATTCGGGAAGAAGAAGGACAAGACCCCAGATAGCGGGGATCGAGGCGCGGGGAACACGCCTGACAGCGCCAAGACGAAGAAGAAGGTCGGGACTACGGTCGATGATATGTTACCGACCTCACCGTTCACCCCACCCATGCACGACACGACGGAGAAGGCCAGACGGGACCACAAGCCTGCCGTGTCCATGCCGCTGTTCGACAGCGATGACGATGAGCCCGTCCTCACCAACAGCGCGGCATCTCATACAGGTCTGGGTGGCCATTCAAGGCTGTCGATGGGGCGGGGGTCAGCACTCGCGGTGTCAACAGGCGGCATCATGGTGCCGGGCGCCGGTACGGGTGACACCATGCTCCCCCAGAGCAGATTCTCGTTCAACCAGCCCAAGCAGCAGCCGTGGCAGATGGCAGCGACGGCAGCTGACGATGATTTCGAGGACTTCAGCGACGATGAGTTCTGAGGGTCGCTGATGCTGCTGGACAAACGATAGATGTAACGGCACGCCGCAGCAAAGCCCTGCATCTGAACTCTTATCCTATTTCGATGTCAGTCTGTAAAGTTATCAGCCGTTTGTCAACTTGCATAGGAACGAAAATGACAAAACAAACCACACCACAAGATCAGCTGCAGGAAGCGATCCACCACCACGATGTTATGGCGATCAATGACCTCCTCGCGATCGAATCGGTGATCAACACGATCAACTTACCTGATGAAGACGGGTTCACGCCGCTACTCCGTGCCACGCAGCTCAATCACCACGATATCATGAAGCAGCTCATAACTGCTGGTGCTTCCCCCGATGCCAGCAGCGGCAATGCGCGTATCACCATCACTGGCGTTGGCCGCGGCCGTCAAGTGGCCCCCATTCATCTGGCTGTCACGTTTGGGCGCCACGCGGTGGCTCTACTCATCGATAAAGGCGCGAATCCATCTCTGGTCATGCAGCATGGGTGGACGGTCGCCCATGTCGCTGCTAGATTCGGAGCCTTTGACGTGCACTCGGTTTTGGCCGATAATGGCGTCGATATAGACGTGCCCGATGATGATGATGAGACGCCGCTTCACCGAGCCATCATGGCGGGCTACCCTACGTGTGCAGAGGTCCTCATCAAGGCGGGAGCGAGCCTCGCTGATCGCCACGGACGGAAAAGGAGGACGGCGCTTGAACTCGCGAAGAAGAAGGGCAGGACGGGCGTGGTGCGGTACATTCAGAGCATGGCTTGATTTGCGGTGTTTTGGGGCGGACGGATCGTTCTCAAACAGCTGCCGACCTATTATGAGATTTGATTGGTTTTGTGCTCGCTTAAATGTTCTGTTGAATCTCATACTCGAATCATATCATTGGCGAATCGATGCCCACAACCCATTCCGTATCGATTTTTAAGCGCAGCTCTTCACACACGGTCCTTCATCAACTGCCTCATCAACGCACTCTACCGATTAGATCAATGAACCATGCTACAGGTTGCGAGAAATCATAAAAGCCCCCAGGGGCCCCAGATTCTGCCTGGAAATGCCGGGGTCACTCAGAATTGGCCGGTTTCGACTCTCGGTCTTGTTTAGTGCCCAAAGGCCGTTGACATAACGAGACTTCGATTTATAGTTTTCGGACAGAGTCTTTGAAAAAATGGTCAAGCTTGTTTCTGTTGATGAAGCCGTTAAGGGCATCCGCTCCAACTCTCGTGTCTGGGTACACGGTACCTCTGGTACGCCTACTCCTCTTGTCGAGGCCATGGTTCGCCGCCACAAGGAGCTCAGCAACGTTGAGGTGTGCCACATCCACACTGAGGGTTCCGCTGACTACAGCAAGCCCGAGTATGCCAAGTCCTTCAAGCTGAACGCCCACTTCATCGCCCACAACGTCCGTGAGGAGGTGAACCTCCCCGGCCACACCGCGACGTTCACCCCCATCATGCTGCACCAGATCCCCCGGATGATCCGTGAGGGCGCCGTCCCCATCGACACCACCATCGTCCAGTGCTCCACGCCTGACCGCCACGGGTACGTGTCTCTCGGCAACTCGATCGTCGGCACGGGTGTGGCCATGCGCCACTCTCGTCACGTGGTCGGGATGATCAACCCCAACTTCCCCCGTACCTTCGGTGACAGCGCGTTCCACGTGGACCAGCTCGATGCCGTGTGTGAGGAGACCGCGCCCCTCCACACCACCAAGAGCCGCGCCTCGGGCCCCGTGGAGCAGGCCATCGGGAAGAACATCGCCTCCCTCATCGAGGACGGCGCCACCATCCAGGTGGGCTTCGGGGCCGTCCCCGACGCCACCCTCAACTACCTCCTGGACCGCAAGGACCTCGGCATCCACACTGAGATGCTCTCGGAGGGCGTCGTCAACCTCATGCAGAAGGGCATCATCACAAACCGCAACAAGAAGGTCCTCCCCGGCCGCATGGTCGCCTCCTTCGCCCTGGGCTCCCAGCGCCTGTTCGACACCATCAACGACCATCCCGGACTCCTCATGATGGACGTCGACTGGACCAACGAGCCCCGCGTCATCGCCCAGAACCCCAAGGTCACCGCCATCAACGCCGCCGTTGAGGTCGACCTTACCGGCCAGTCAGTCGCTGACTCGATCGGCACCCGCTTCCACTCTGGGGTCGGCGGTCAGCTCGACTTTATGCGTGGCGCGGCCATGTCCGAGGGCGGTAAGCCCATCATCGCGCTGCCGTCCCGCACCCACAAGGGCACCCCCCGCATCGTGCCCTTCATCAAGGAGGGTGCCGGCGTTGTCACCGGCCGCTACGACATGCACTACTGCGTCACCGAGTACGGCGTGGCCAGCCTCTTTGGCAAGTCTGTTGAGGAGCGTGCCAAGGCCCTGATCGCCATCGCCCATCCCGAGGACCGCGCCTGGCTGACCGAGGAGGCCCGCAAGAGAAACATCCTTCCCTAAGGGTTATAAACAAGGGATTCACCTATCGGTCGTCCGTTTACTGTCTACTGTACAAGGTCGCCGGATTCCGCACTGTGCATCGAGGCCGTCTCGACCTCATCGTCGGCGTCGATCACAATGTCGTCTGTCGGCAGCACGTCCGGCTCCTCCTCCTCCTCGACGGGCGCGACCTGGTCGGCCAGCCCCATCAGCTCCGCGTGTGTCCCCGACGCGGAGTCCGCCCTGATGCGGGGGGCCTCGTCGGCGACGTCGCTGTCGGACAGGGACGAGGCGGACGACAGGGCGGTGATGTCGATGTTGGTGGCCATGCCGGGCTCGACGCCGAAGCCTTCCTCGTCGTCGAAGCCGATGAAGTAGTGGCGGTCGTCGAAAGACTTGTGGACGGGCAGCCTGTCAAGCTTCCCGACGCCCAGCCCGCACAGCAGGCCCGACCCGACGGCGATGACGATGGTAGCGACCATGCCGGACAGCTCGATGGCGACCATCTTGAGGATGGTGGTGTGGGGGTTGGCGGTCACGGCGTACGACAGGACGTTGTCGTCGTCGTACAGGACGACCGGGATGATGCACGTCGCCCAGATGATGCCGATGATCGACGGGATGACGTGCAGGTTGATGACGCCGCACGAGTCCTTGAGGCCGATGGTGCGGCGAAGGAAGGGCGTGAGGAAGGTGAAGCCGAAGGCCGAGACCAGGCCGACGACGAGGCCGAGGATGACGAAGACGCCGAAGGGCAGGCTGAAGTCGACCGAGGCGCCGCACGCGACACCGCCGGCGAGGGTGGCGTTGATGAGGTCGACGTTCTCGAAGCGGAAGGTGCCGTCGCGGGTGTGGAGCTCGCGGGCAAGGGCGGACCCGATGAACCCGGCCACACAGCTGGAGCAGAGGCAGATGAGGCAGTTGAGCCCGGACCCGAAGAACGACTCCATGGGGGTCAGGCCCGCGGCGAAGGCGGGCCACGTGACGAACAGCACGAGTGTCCCGGCGAACCCGGCCATGTCGCCCGTCCGCCATGGCGCGTCGTCGGGCTCCTCGGGGTGCTCGCGCGCGTCGGCACGGTTGGCGAGGTGGTTGGCCCACTGGATGCCGGTGGAGCAGGCGAGGGCGAAGACGCCGCCGAAGCAGTGCACGAGGATGGACCCGCCGACATCCATGACCTTGAAGGTGCGGACCATGAGGTTGGTGTTGACGACGTACATGAAGGACGCCACGATGGCGATGACGACCGTTTGGAAGTGGGACAGGTTGCCCAGCATCGACGAGAAGATGATGAGGCAGGCCGCCACACCGAACGAGGCCTCGAGGACCACGTGTACAAGGTGCACGTGCTCGTCGTCAAAGTACCAGCAGGCCATCGAGTGGAAGAAGATGATGCAGATGAAGGACAGAGACGCCACCTTGTAGGCGAACCCCAGCACGGTGAAGGAGGCGCGGCGAGGGTACACCATGAGGAGGGGGAAGCCGACGTAGTTCAGGATCAGGATGAACAGAAGCTGCAGGAAGCGCCAGGCCTCCTCGCGGGCAGCCTCAACGGCAGCCGCGTAGCCAGCATCGTTCTTATCGGCGGGGATCTGGGAGAAGGCAAGATAATCCTTCGGGCTGGTGTTGGGGAGGAAGATCCAAAGACCGGCAAGGCCAAACATGAAGATCATGATGACAGCATAGCCGACAACACGACCCATGCGTGGGTTGTACGCAATCTCCTCGTTTTCGGGCATTACGCGCGCTTGAAAAATCATATTTTTATATTTTGCGCGGACTTGCGGAAGCCCCGGTGTGGGACATAGCAGGTGATCGCCGACATGTGACGATAACCCTTGCAAAGTTTTTGTGAAAGTCCTGTTTGGTCGTCGTCAATCGTCCTGGGGCAATCAAAAGTCAAAGTGATTCGTCTTGAACGGCAACGGACAATTGGCTTTTGGCCACACGCTACTGGGTGACAGATCACGACCCAAACACCGCCGAATGGGCCCGTAATAAAATGTTTACATCACGCCGCGTCAACTGAGCCATGCCCGGACGGCGGCGTGCTCGATGGCCATGGTCCCGGCCGGCACCGCGTTAACCTGGACCCGCATGTCGCGCACGGCCTGGAGCCCGGCTCTATCAAGTACCTGCAATCCGTAGCCCTCAGCGACGGCGAGATAGTCGTGCAGCAGGCGACGGGGGATGCGGGATGTGGGGCCCGACGCCTGCCCGAGGTGGGCGAAGAGGAGATCCACCTGCTCGGGGACGGGGATTCGGGCGAGGAGCATGAGCACGGTCACGGCCTCCACGATGTATACGTCGGACCCGCGACCCATCTTAAACACCGGGAGCAGGGCCTGCATCACGGGGAGGGGGACCCCGACGATCTCCACCACGTCCAGCAGCGGCTTCTGGGGGATGTAGTTGTCTGTGCGGGTGTTGATCTGGCTGATCTTGGTCAGGATGTCGCCGATGTGGCGGCCCGTGATGGTGTCCGAGAGGGCAAGAACAGCCTCATTCTTGCTAATCTCCTGGTCAAGGTACTCCGCAACAAACCAGTCGGCTGCGTACTGCGTAATACGCGGTCACAGGGCAGGACATACCTTGAAAATTTCGTTGTTTTGTGGCTTTGCCACGGAAAGCGACTTGATGAATCGCTTTATCAGGTACTTCGCATCTGAGGGCAGCTCATACTCGGCTACAGAACTGCTTCCGTTCATCTCGATGTCGTGGGAACGAGTTCAAGACCGCTCGTCATGGACAGTCATAAAACACGACATTCTCACGCGTGCTTTACTGATGGGTCGGGAGGGGGGTCATTGAGACGGCACACGGCCGACAATCAGTCTGTCAAAAGGTCTGTGACCGGGGTCAACTCTCTTCCGCTTCGATGAGGTCGATGGTCAGTGATGCTTGGGGACGGCTTAGGATGGGCTCGAGCAAGACAGGCCACACCGGGTGTCCAGCACATCGCCGTTGATCTGCACGCGGCGGGTATCTCTGTGGCATTCGTCGTCGTCACCACTGTACTGATGTTGGTGTCGCTCGTGTCAATTGGGCTCGTAAAGGACCACCATCCCAAAACTAAAGGTCTTTCGTCGCTACTATTAGGGAAGGCGGGGCCATACAGCCGCCGGTGCCATCAGATTCTGCTTGATTTGGTGTTGGCGGGATCCGATCCCATAAACAGTCGGGTCCACGATAGTCCGAGATTCTTCTGTACACCCGCATCTGTCAAATATCGATATTCAGTGAGCACCCCAGCCACACCTGCGTGGTCCCTATCAACTGTATGGCCGCGCGTGTCAAGCTTGTGGTCCGGTCGATTTACAGGTAGGGTCTCAGAATCCGACACAGGGTACCACGCAAACGGGCCTGGGATATGGGTGGTGAGGTATCCAAAGCATTCAAAGGTATCACAATCAACCAAGTGGCCGGAGAAACACTGCATGATAGCGATCTACAAGCCATCTACCCCGCCGAGATGACGGGAAACGGGAAGACGAAGCGCCTTTCCGTGTTGCAGTACAGCGGCTCTGTTATGCTGCCCAAGGCGTCCCCGATCATCCACCCCAACGTGATTCCGATCCAGCGCCAGTATCAGGCTAAGTCAGGGGGCACATACATCCTCACGCCCCGCGTCCGGACGCTGGCATCCGTGACTGGCGACGAGCTAGGCATCTCAGACGCCCAGATGTTGCTGGGCATCGCGTCGATCGTGAAGGCCCTCGAGTTTATGGCGCTATCAGGCATCGAGTTCGACGGCTTTGACGATCATTGCGTGCTGCTGACCGAAGGCGACGAGTGGCTGCTCGGCGGGTTCCACTTCATGCGGGGCGCGACCCCCACCGACGGCTCCACCGACGGCGAGTGCCAGCGCTGCCCGTACATCGAGCGTTTCTGTGAATACCTGACCTCATTTATCGCCGAGAACTTCCAGAGCGACTTCTTCCCCGGCGCGCGGTCCCTGCTGGCCCAGCACCCGACCACCGCGGAGGCCGTGCTCACCTCTCCCCAGGTTCGGTCGGCCCGGCTCGACCTGGTGGAGGGCATCACCCACCTGGCGACCCAACCCGCGCCGTTCTACCCCCAGCTGGCGGACGCGGTGAAGGCGGGCTCCTTCAGCGACCCCTTCATCGCCCACCGCCTCTTCCCCCTCCTGACCGACCACATCTCCCTGGGCCGCGGGCTGTGCGTCCCGTCGATCGACCCCTGGTGTAAGTGTGTCGACCGGCTCGCCACCGCTCAGACCCTGGGGGACCTCCCGGCCACCATCGTGTCCACCGTGGCGGGCATCGAGGCCCGCATCGCCGCCGGGTCCGTCGAGGAGGTCACCGCACTGGCCCAGTCGCTCGCCCCGGTGCTGCCCGCCCTGCCGACCTCCCTCGTCACCGGGGAGCTGCTGGCCTTCGTTAACCGCGTGGCCCGGCCCCATCTTCCCTCGATCGTGCCTCTCGCCAAGGGCATCATCAAGATCGCCAAGGACGCCTCCGTCCCCCGGGCCCGGTGGCTGAACCAGGTGCTGATCGGGGCGGCGACGGTCCTCATCCAGGACGGGAAGGAGATGGCGACCAACGGGGACCTGACGCGGCACAGGATGTTCCTGTTCCACCACCTGCGCATCTCACTGTTCTTCCGGGAGTGCATCGTGTCGGATGTCCTCTACCTCAATGACCTGGTGGCCACCACCATCAAGTCGGACGACCGCACCCTGCTCGACCTGATCCTCACGGGCCTCAACCTGCCCGAGGCCCCTCCCGGCGTCACCCCGCCCCCATCCGACCCGCGCCGGGCCCCCATCGTCACCGAGGTCACCCTCGACCTGGTCACCGCCATCCACGCCAAGAACAAGGACCGCGTGGTCCCCGCGGAGGTCGTGGGCCGGCTTATCTCGGCCCTGACGCTGCCCGACCGTGTGATGGGGACGGTGCTGTCCGATATCGACCGGGTGAGGGTCCGGTCGAAGAGGCTGTTGACACACCTGGTGCTGCTGGATCACAGGGAGAGCCTCAACGACTTCCTCAAGAAGCACGAGTCCAAGCAGGAGCGGCGCCGGTCCCACCGGAAGCGAGTCGGCCACTCGCTCGACGCCTTCACGTCCAGCGGGTCCGAGCTCGACGGGGCGGACAGTGACGGCAGCGTGTTCTCGTCTGACGAGGAGGGGGGCCGGTCGCCCGTCGGCCCGGTCCGGTCCATCTCCATGATGCCACGGGGGGCGGTGCCGGGTGTCATCATACCCACGATGGTAGCCGCTGACGACTACGGAGGGGACGACGGGCCCCCGCCCCCACCCGGCCAGACCCCCCGGAGGCGATCGGTGACGTTCGCCGGGCCGCCCCTGGACCTGGATCAGGAGCCCCCCGCACCGTCGAGGCTGGGCAGGCTGGGGGCGGTAAGGGTTGACGGGTGAAGGGAGGCCCGCCACACGACGCGACATGTGCCGTCGTTAAGAAGGATAATATAAACCACACTTTTGTAACACGCACCAGCGAGAAACCGCTTTATAAATCTGGAGAATCATTGAAAGCCCAAGGCGTGGTGGTGATGCAGATGCTTGCACTGTGCCGTTTGTGGCCTTACCCACGTTCTTGAGATTAAATGCGTTTTAGGTTTTGAGAAAATTTGCCAAATGCCCAAAGAGAAGGGCTCCAAGAAGAAAGGAAAGAGCTCTGCCAAGAGCAGCAAGGACTCAAAGGGCACGAGAGGCTCAAAAACTGAGTCGAAATCTAAAGAACCGAAGGAATCCGAAGCCCCCGCTCCCGAAGCTAAGCCGGAAACCACCGCGCCGCCCTGTGCGATTCACAAACTACCTGTACAGAGCTATTGCCTAACGTGTGAGCGTCCCGTTTGCGAGACGTGCAAGACGACGACGCACTACGGCCCCGAGCACGCGGTCGTCGGCATCCAGGAGGCGTTCTTGAGCCAGGCCACGGGGCTCAAGCGCACCGTGCACACCCAGCTGCGGGTGCGGAAGAATGACATCCTGACACGTCATGCGGACGTCCAGCTGGCGATCGAGCGGGTGCAGGAGGCTCGTGCTACCATCGAGCGGGGGGCGCGTGCCGACCTCGACGCCGTACTCCAGCGCCTGAGAAAGGCCGAGAGCATCAAGTTGGCATCGTGTAATGAGGACATCGCGCTGCTGAAGAAGGAGCTGGCTGAGGTGGACACAATGGAAGTTGACGTGAACAAGCTGCTCGAGGGCACAGACTACTATAGCTCCCTACAGAAGATACCGCAGATGACCAAGGCGATCGCAGGGCTGCTGGGACGCGACTTAGAGGAGTTCATGGACGGAGACCGGCCAGCGGAGGCGGACCTGCCCGACGAGGTGTCGCTAAGACGCGACATATGTGAGAAGTTCGCCGCCACGACGTCCATGCTGCACCTCAAGAGTCAGCTCCTGGAGACGGCCGACGAGCGCCGTCAGGAGGTGACCCAGGATGCGGCCGAGGAGCTCGGCCGGTGGGAGGCATTGACTGGGGAGTACGAGGCGGAGCTCGCCCGGTACAGGATGCGATGCGTGTTCTGCAGCATCGAGATGGGGCCCGACGCCGTCAACACGGTCTGCCCTGAGAACCAGGACATCACTGTGATGGCGCCGGCAGGCGTCCCCGATGAGGTGGTGGGCGGCATGCACCACTACTGGGCCCCGTCGGTGTGAGGGGATGGTGGGGGTGAATATAGCGCTGTAAAGATTAATCTTGTGTTTATGGGGGTCACCCGACGTTTTTACTTTATGCCGCGCTTAACTCCTTTTGGTCAGTTACCTTACCTTGGGTGAAGCCGGCAGTCAACTACTTTGGAGATCGCGATGGGTTTGGGTCATTGCGATGAGCAAGGTCAAAACACGAGCAAGGCATTGAATATCAGCACGTCTGTGAACACAACGTGTCCGCCATGTCAGGTCCCATCAGCAATGCTAACGTTTCTTAAGATCCAATCGTGAAAGGTAAGGTCGGGCACCCTCGCACGCAACGTCGCCAGAGAAGGCAACACCAATCTCTTTCATCTCAGAAGGGCGAGAATAACATCCCTGGCACTCTACTAGGGGGTATCGATAAGAGCGGAAAAGTGGTCTGGGCCGAAAGGCGAGGAGCAAACGCCTGGAGACCATGGCATATTGGAGTCGCCGCACTGTATCCACGACGGGCAGGGGCAGGGGCCCCGGGATCTTCAGAGGGGTGTGTATCCATAGTAATGTGGCGAAGATAAGGTAAAAATTTGATGTTCATTAGCCCCCTACCGATGCGAGGAACTCGAGCACTAACCCCGATACCACCCAGCCCCGGCGATCGACCCCCACCTGTTCCCGTGTATATTTATACCGTTTAACTCCTCACCCGATCATCTCCGTGTCGTCGAAGTGCTCCGGTCTGATCGAATGGACCAGATACATCATCAATGGGGTGAAGGAGCGTCCGTTGACCCGCACCACAACGTCCAGGACAGTCATCAACTGCTGGCGACTGTGGCGGAGTCGCTCGGCGGTGCGGCGGTACACCGTGAAAAACATGGTCACGCCCAACACGAAGCACACGCCCATCAGCAGCATGATGTACATGCCCGTTGTGTCCACAGAGGAGATCAGCCGCAGCCGCAGCGACGTCTGGATCTTCAGCAGGTACGGGATGACGTGGTCAATGTTGGCCGCCGTGAGCTCGGCCATGGCGGCGGGCAGCGCGGGGTCGGCCACCGGCATGGCTGCCAGCGCCCGGGCCAACCCGATGTAGTGACTGGTGGCCTCAAGGGCGCCGCCGTCGAGCTCGGCGGCGACAGACGCGAGGTGGCCGCCGAAGGCCTCGCTGCAGTGGCCGGCGATGAAGGTGTTGGCGCACTGCCTGCTGGTGAGCACGTCCTGCAGCTCGGCCTGGTGTATCCCGCTGGTCCAGCTGGGGGACAGGACCAACTTCTGGAGAGCCTTGAGGGCCTCGTACTGCACCCCCAGCCCGGCCGGGAGCCACGAGTAGCTGGCATCGACGGACGAAGACGTCATCCAGCTGAGCACGGCCGACATCTCGACGGAATCCTCAAGAATCAGGTCGCGGTACACGGTGGCGCTGGTCCCGGTGCGGGCCTCGAACTCGGCGACCGCGGCGGCCTTGGCGGCGACGCTGTTGGACCGTAAGATGGCCTGATAAGCGATGAAGGCGGACGTCCCGGTGCGGATGTCGGTGAGCACGCGGTACGTGATGAACGTCATGCCCGTCGCCAGCACGGCGATCGTCAGCCCGGACATCAGGGCCAGAAGTCCCGCGTTCCGTGCGATGTGGCGCGCGATGAGCCGCCGCTTGACCGCCGCCCATCGGATCAGGGCGGGGGCCGTGCTTTCGCGGTCCAGAGCCTCCTTCAGGGCATCGCCGTCGGTCGCCAGGCGGTGCATCGCTCTCGAGTGGGAGGCCGACACAACCAATGCCGGCCCTTGGGGGGAGTGGGGCGGGGGGCGGCCCTGCACCGGGGGAGCCGTCGGGAGGGTAGGGTCGGCCCTCATCAGGGTCTCGGCGTCGATGAGATCCGTCTCACTAGATTGGCCGGGGCGGGGCACAACAGGCCCACGTGGGGCGAGCAGCTTGTTGGCCGTGCGGGACGACATATCGCGCGTCATGGCCCCTGGTGGGGCGAGGGGCTGGGGCTGGGCGCCACTGACGTCCGATGCATCCGACGACGTCACGCTGACATCGGCCCCCACGATGGAGTCGAGACTGAACGTGCCCATCATGCCCCGAATCGTACAGTCCTCGGGCCCCCTTGGCGAGCTGAGGCACGACGTCAGGTCGACCTGGATCGATTCGTCGTCCCGGAGGAACGTCTGGGGCGTCGGGGGGGTGGCGGGCACGGGTTGGGGCGGGGAAATGGCCAGGGCGGCCTGGGAGGCGTCGCGGGTGGGTGGGGCGGGGGCCTTGACGGGCATCATGAGGAACAGCCGTATGGTCTCGAGCTGCAGGGCGTGGTGCCGGATTATGGGCCTTAGGAACGACGCCACGTTGAGGGTGGAGATCACGCCG
>PPCM01000662.1_pt1 | contig 24197 bp, 22 predicted proteins | sample 1555541 | NCBI WGS metagenome assembly PPCM01 (sample SAMN05284479, study PRJNA326546) | Marine sediment metagenome, whole genome shotgun sequencing project. | isolation source: marine sediment | place: Germany: Wadden Sea | collected 2012-09-05 | reverse complement strand
GACCCGCAAGGAAACGCCCCTATAGAATTGTGGAACTATTTATTTCTCCAAGCCTAACCGTTTATGCGCAATGCCCCGGAGGCTCATGTGAAGACAAGGCTGAAACTCAAATACAAACTCTTTGCCATTCTTTTCTCGGCAAGCGCCCTGCTTATCGCCGGCATGTTCTATTTCACGCAAAAGAGTTTCGAACACGGCCTCAACCGCTATGTGGACGATATCGAGATGAACCGCCTCGGTACCATGTGCCGTGTCCTGGAGGAGAAATACGCAGAGAAGAAAAGCTGGGATTTTTTGAGGGGCAACCGGAGCGAATGGCTCAAGCTGAAGAAGAAATCCCTGAGAAAACTGCGCTACCAGCCCAGGCGGGAGTACAGGCTTCACAGGATGCGCGAAGGCATCCTCCGGCCCGGACAGGATTTCAAGGGAAAGGGGAAGAAGCGGCCCTGGGACAAGAACCAGTGGCGTTCCCCCCTGAATCGGAAACAGTACCCCACCGTTATCCTTCTGGATAAAAACAAACACCCCATCTTCGGCAAGGTGTCCGAGACCGAGGAGGTCCGGCTCATGTCGGTGAAATACCGCAATAACATCGTGGGCTGGCTGGGGATGGTCCCCCCCGAGTCGTTTATCGAGGCGGAGGAACTCCTCTTTTTTAAAGACCAGTCCCGCACCTTTGTTCTCATTTCCGTCCTTATGCTCCTCTTGTCCATCATCATCGCGATCTGGGCGGCATTCTACCTCGAACGCCCCATCAAGGTGCTCACCCGGGGCACCCGCAGCCTTGCCGCCGGGGAATACCATATCCGTATTCCAGCGGCATCCGGGGACGAACTGGGGCAACTCTCGAAGGATTTCAACGTTCTTGCAAAAACCCTGGAGGAAAATGAGAAGAGCCGCAAACAGTGGGTCCAGGACATTGCCCATGAGTTGCGGACGCCCCTCACCCTTCTCAGCGGCGAACTGGAGGCGGTTCAGGACGGGGTGCGGAAGCTGACGCCGGAAACACTCGGTCTTCTTCAGGGGGATATTGCACGGCTGATCCGGCTGGTGAGCGACCTCAACGAGCTTTCGAAAACCGATCTTGGGGCCCTCTCCTACAAAAAGGAGGAGGTAGACCTTGTGGAGATCCTTCACCGGGTGACGGATCGGTTTCATGAAGAGTTCGACTCCCGGAAAATTGATCTCGAGGACCTGACAAGGGAAGAAAAGCCCCTGCCCGTTTTCGCGGATTCGGAAAGGCTCAGTCAGCTTTTCGGCAATCTGCTCCAGAACTCACTGGAATACACCCATACCCCGGGAAACGTGAAGCTGTGGATCCACCGGGAAGGGGGCAAGGCGACCGTCAACATAGAGGATTCGGCCCCCGGTGTTCCCGAAGCCGAACTGCCCAAACTCTTTGAGCGCTTTTACAGGCTTGAACCGTCCCGGAACAGGAAGTTCGGCGGAACGGGCCTGGGCCTTTGTATCTGCAGGAACATCGTCAATGCACACCAGGGGGAGATTGCCGCCCTTCCCTCCCCCACCGGAGGAATCCTAATCAAAATAAAGCTGCCGACAATTACATAACGATTCGAATCCCCCGTACCTCCCCGAGCCCTGCCCTTCCGCGCCTTAAAAAAACCATGGGCGCCGCTGCTTGAAACCGTTCCCCCCACAAGGTAACCGCATGCAGATTTACCATGAATCCATGACGATACAAATTGACTGCCATTGATTTCAGCGGCTTAGGTCGCGGCCGGCGTACATGCCCAGGTTACTTCCGATTCCCCTGTCCCTACCCCAAGTTGATCTTTACAATTTTACGACATGTTGGTACGTTTTTCGTAAAGTGTCGGGAAGACATATCAAAAGTTTTCCACTACAACGTACAACATTGCAGGAATCGCAACCATGGAACCGAATTTTCGAACCACCAGGCGCACCGTGCTCTTGCCCTGGAAAAATAAGAAAGAGCTGCTTATCAAACCGGAAAAAAGGTCAAGGTGTCCAGGTGAAACCGGCAAGACACCTGATGCGGTCAAGGTATGTTTTTCTTAAAAAGTATCTACTTGTCGGCTGTTTGGCGTGTTTTCAAGGCCACTAGAAAAGGGATACGCATAACCAAAAAAGGTGACACCCACATGCAATCAAGTAAAGAATTTTCAAACAGGCCCACGCCCGCATACATCGGCCTTACATGGATTTCCCTGGGAATCGGGGTCTTCGGTTTCCTGTTCGGACTTTGGAATGCAAACCTGCAATTAAGCGAAAAGGGTTTTTACTTTGCCGTCTTTCTACTTGCAATGTTCGCGGCCGTCACCCTGCAAAAGACCGTCAGGGACAGGCTGGAAGGTATTCCGGTCACCAATGTGTTCGTGGGCATGTGCTGGGCGGCATTCTTCGCATCAATAGCACTGCTTATCGTTGGGCTCGTGAATGCGGAAATGCTTCTGAGTGAAAAAGGATTTTACGGTATTGCATTTGTATTGAGCCTTTTTTCCATTATAACGGTTCAGAAAAACATCCGTGATATGACAAACAAAAGCGGCAAAACCGATCCGACCGCCTTTCCAGGCGTGGAAAACGGCCTGGATATGGTGATGGATGCAACGGAGATATTGGATAAATAAAATCGATCTTAGCGCGGTGTTTTTTTCAAGACACGCCCCCCATCAACGCCTGCCGGCCGCCCCCTTCCACGACGTTTTTCTTCGGCCCGGGATGATCACAACATCCCGGGGCCGGTCCCCCTTCCTTCGGAAAAAACGACTTTGCATATTCTTTGCACATTTGTTCCATCATTCTTGCACATTTTCGTGGTTGTATGGAACCCAGAAAACGCAGTCACATTCCTTTAACTTTCCTAAAGAAGGAGATAACAAATGAAAACAAAGAAAACATACATTCTCGCGGCCCTTATTGTCGTAAGCGTCCTTGGAAGCGGAACCGCATTCGCCAAGCGGTCTTTTATGTCCGTCCTCGACAAAACCGAAGGCATCACCCTCACCGAAACCCAGAGGGAGAGACTCGAAACCGCCGAACTTGAACACCGTAAACAGATGATCCGTCTTCGCGCCGACCTCTCCATCGCACGGCTCGAAAAACACAACCTCCTGAAGGAGAAGGACTTCAAGAAAGATGCGGTCCTTACCCAGATCAACAAGATCGTCGCCGTTGAAAAAGGCATCCAGACGGCAAGGCTCGATAATCACGATCTCATCCGCAAGGTTCTCACCGACGAGCAGTGGAAGAAGTACACCGAAGAACTGGGCAAGCACAGGGGCGGAAAAAAGGGCAAGGGGCACTTCGCCGGAAAGGGCCCCCGCAAGGGCGGCCGAAGGCAGATGAGCGGCCATGGAAACTGCCCCTTTGGGGGGAAGGGACAGGCCGCAGCCGCACGGGAAGCATTCCGCACGAGTTCCGCAGGGTAGTAAACAACAGCACCACGCATTAGACTCTCCGACACAATTCGATGAGATCCGGGGGACCGCACCCCCGGATCTTTTTGTTGTTTAAGAAACAACCCGGCATCATGAATTTCGTTTTTCCTTGCATTATAACGATTTTTTGTTGATGGTTTCACAAGGAAGCTTGATGAACTCGTTAAAAGTCGGCCATGGATGAATCGATCACAGCCGGCTGCTGTTTCGCACCGGGTGCGATACAGCATAGTGTGGTCAAAAAATCTATCTTGGACTTTTTACCGCTTCATCAAGCTTGAAAAGAATCGTTTTGCATCATCCCATGCAAGCTTTGGAGAAAACAATGTATTTGAAACAAAATACGCCACGCGACTTAAGCCCGTGGCCAGGGAACTTGTAAATGCCCGACTATGCGCCGCCATTTACGTTAAATAATGCACTGCTTACCCTGGTCGCCGATATCAGTGAGTTGATCGGCAGGCTCTCCGCCGGGGCGGAACGGCTGTTACCGCCTAAATTGCGCCGGGGCAATCGCATTCGAACCATCCAGGCTTCGCTTGCCATCGAACAGAATACCCTATCCATAGAGCAAGTCACCGCCGTCCTGGACGGGAAAAGAGTGCTGGGGCTTCCCCGAGAAATTCAGGAGATCCGCAATGCCTTTACCGTATACGAACGCCTCATGGATTTCGATCCCGCATCCTGCGAGCACCTGCTTTCCGCCCACGCTCAACTGATGTATGGATTGGCGGATGACGCCGGGCAGTGGCGAAACAGCGGCGTGGGGATCTATCGGGAACGGCAATTGGTTCACATGCCGCCGCCGGCAAGTCAGGTACCGCGAATCATGAAGGATCTTGTGACATGGTTCTCCCGGAGCGACCTCCCTCCCCTGTTGAAAAGCTGCATATTTCATTATGAATTTGAGTTCATTCACCCCTTCAGTGACGGAAACGGGCGCATGGGGCGGCTTTGGCAAACCCTGATATTGGCTAAATGGCGGCCCGAGTTGGCATACCTGCCCATGGAGTCCGTCATCAAGAAAAGGCAGGAGGCGTATTATCAGGCATTGCGCCTTGCGGATAATCGAAGTGACGCAACCCCGTTTGTTGAATTTATGCTCCAGGCCATTAAGACGGCCCTGGATGAGGTCACGGAGACACACCCCGCAGTATCGGCCGGCGACCAAGTAAGCGACCAAGTAAGCGACCAAGTAATGGCCTTACTCAATTTACTGAATACGTCAAGTCCTTTGTCCGCATCGGATTTAATGGGGAGCCTTGGCCTGAAGCACAGGCCGTCTTTCAGAAAAAGCTACTTGCTGCCGGCACTGCAAAAAGGCCTTGCGCGGATGACGAAACCGGAAAGCCCCCGAAGCCCGCAGCAGAAATACCGGCTTACCCGGGCGGGTTCAAAACATCTGAAAACCGGCGGGCCAAATAAAATACGGAAACAATAAACCGCCGGTAAAAACGCTTTCGAACCACCGGCACTGCAATACCCGAAACAGGAACCCCATTTGAGAATACTGATTATCGAAGATGAGATCGAGATTGCGGATTATATCCGCGACTACCTGGAGGGGGAAGCCCATGCCGTTGATGTGGCCCATGACGGCCCCGGAGGCGAGGCTTTCGCTTTTTCGGAACCTTACGACCTGATCATCCTGGATATCATGCTCCCGGGAAAGAGCGGGGTGGATCTGCTGAATACCCTGCGGGAAAACGGCGTGGACACGCCCGTGCTTCTCTTGACGGCACTGGGCTCGGTAAAGGATCGTGTGACGGGACTGGACGCGGGGGCGGACGATTACCTTACAAAGCCCTTTGCCGTTGCCGAACTGGGGGCGCGCATCAGGGCCTTGCTGCGCCGGAACGCGCCCCATGCAAGCCCCTTGATCCGTGCCGGCGACCTCAGCCTGAACCCCGCCACCCGCGAGGTTAGAAAAGGGGATGCGCCAATCGACCTGACCAACCGGGAGTACGCAGTCCTGGAATACCTGTTGCGCAACAAGGGGCGCATCGTAAGTAAGGGCATGATTGCCGAGCACGTCTGGGACCACGGATTTTCCAGCGACTACAACCTGATCGAGGTTTATATCCGGAGATTACGCAATAAAATTGAAAACAAGGGAAGCGTGGGGCTGATCCGCACGGTTCGAAACAGCGGCTACAAAATTCATGAACCTGAATAGCTCCGAATCCTCTCGTACCGTCAACCCATTAAGGCGACATCCACGGTACCCGCGCCATAATACGGAGAGCGCCGCAACAGGTTAAATTTCGGGAAAACAAACGTATTTTTTCCTTGCCTCAACTTCCTTACCGAAGCATAAAAAGAACCATGATCCAGTTTTTTTCCATCAAAACTCGCCTCACCCTGCTGTATATGACGGCATTCCTTGTTGTATTGACGCTGATTTTCACCACCATGTCCATGCAAATCGACCGGGAGCTGACGGACAGGATCGACGGTGCACTGGAACGTGAAGCCGTATTTCAGGCCCGAAGAATAAAAGAACAATACGGGGCATTTTTCAGGCCGGGTCAAGGTATATCTTCGGAGACGGCAAATAAATTCACGGATGAACTGGATCACCGTTTTGAAAACAAGGATCAGTTTGCCCTGTTTATTTCAGGTACAAGGGTCATGGGCAGCGGTATACTGAAATCCCCCCCACCGGAACTGATCTCCCATATTGTAGAGAACGGAGAGGGAATTCACACGGACGAGATCCAAAGCCGTCATTACAGTTTTCTTGTGAGGGAATACGCCTGGGGGACGATGATCATCGGCATGTCGGACGATATTGAAAACGCCGTGTCGGACTTTTTCCTCGATCTATTGCTCAAGACTGCTCCCGTTGCCCTTGTCCTCATCTTTATGGGCGGATTTCTCATGGCCGGTTTTGCCATGAAACCGGTACGAAAGGCGGCGGAAGCGGCGGAAAAGATCAGTATATCCAGTCCCGGCCGGAGAATGCCGCCCTATTCCGGGAAAGACGAGTTCGGAATACTTATCGACACACTGAACAGGATGCTCGCCCGTATTGAATCCGGCGTCAGGCGAATTCAGGTGTTTACCCAGGACGCGGCCCACGAGCTTCGCACCCCGCTCACCGTTCTTCGCGGTGAGCTGGAAAAAAGTTATCAGGACGAGGAACTTCCCGAAATCACGCGTCTCTCCCTTGAAAGATCCCTTGAACGCACCATTCAAATGGGGCAACTTGTGGACAACCTGCTTCTCCTGGTACAATCCGATACTGGGGATTACCCCCTTGAGAAACGCTCTTTCCGCCTTGACCACCTCCTTTCCGAAATACAGGAGGACCTGGAAATCCTCACCCAGGGCCGCCCCCTTGCCGTTTTTCTCGAAAGATGCGACCCGGTGAGCATTCATGGGGACAAGGCACTTGTTTATCGCCTGCTGTTGAATCTTTGCGAAAACGCCCTGAAGTATACGGAAAAAGGAAGCATAAGCCTCACCCTTGTCGACCGGCCGGTTTCCGAAAACGTCGAAATCACCATCACCGATACGGGCATCGGCATCCCTGCCGACCAACTCTCCCATATCTTCGATCGATTTCATCGCGTGGACCGCTCCCGCTCGAGATCCACCGGCGGCAGTGGTCTGGGCCTTTCCATCTGCAAATGGATAGTGGAGGCCCATGGGGGCAAGATTCAAATCGAGAGCGTCGTATCGGAAGGAACACGGGTTGGAATCCTGCTTCCACGCTGAATGTGAAGTCCCACCGGCCTTCCCACCAGAACGAAAGAAACCGTTTCATATTCAGATATCCGCTCTCCGCGAACAACCGCGAAATCTGCCGTGTCGAAGTCTCGACAAGCCGGTTCATAATAAAGCCCCCGTTATTATCGCCCCTAACCGCTTGACAATACGGCCATTCCCACTACCCATTTTTTTCAAGTCGAATTTTATCTATAAATGATCGAGTGTTTGCCATCCTCCATGTGCCCAAAAGAACAATCGAGGGCCGGTTCATCTCTTAACGTGCCCGCCGGCTCAAAGCGCCGAACGGAACTTTCATTTTTTCCGAAGTGAGTTGTAGAAAAGGCAAGCTTTCGACAGTTATCCATCACTTTGATTAAAACGCCGTCTCCGAACATTTTCCCGTTTTCAATTATGTTCAATCCACCACTCGATCCAACTATTCGGCAAAATCATCATAATCCCACCGATTCTCCCAACGGAATTCAGTTTGGGTTCAGTTTCAGGTGGTAGGGTACCCCAAAATTCGAGGCGGCACTTGCCCGGATTAAACATCGATGGGCGGATCAACACGGCGCCCATGGGCTTGTTGGAGCCGCAACGGAAGTTCTATTCATGCTGTTTAAGGAGGTATTCAATGAAGAAGTATATGGGTTTTATTTTTATCATTTGTTGCGGGCTTTCGTTTGCCCTCTCGCCGCTTTCCGCGTGCGCCGCAGAGGACAACGGTATCCGGCCCGTTCCCGATCGCTTTTCCCAGGCGGTCAAGAACAGCTTTACAAATTACGCCGAGGTGATCGCCCCCAACGGAAAACCGATCGAAATTCTCGCCCAGGATCAAATTACGGAGGAACAGATCATCCATGCACGGAGCATCCTCTCCTTCTATCTGACGGATGTACCGGGCAGCGTATACGGCGCCGACAAGTCCGCCGTGACGAATAAAATGGCCGAGAACGGCGCCCGTCTGCTCCTTCTGAACGGTTCCGACGAGGGCGTCGAACCCGTCGTCGACGGCCAGCCCCTCTACGCAACGGAGCTGATCGTCACGGGAACGGACGCCTATATCAACAACGATTACGAGAATCACCGCGACGCCACATTCGAGGAGATCCTGCACCTTGTACACGATTACGGCATCGGAATCGATCTGCCGGGCGTTCCGGAAGGCGCCCTGCCCGCATTTCAGGCTAAAATCCGGGAGGCCCAGACCCGTGCCATGCCGGAGACCGGAAAACTTTGGGGACTGGGCGCTGAAAACGCGAACTGGCTTGCCGAGCTCAAGGCAGAGGGCAGCCTCACCCAGGAGTATCTTGCGTCCGTCGTGGACAGCTACTACGGCCTCTGGGGCGCCCACACAGAATCCGCCGGAGGGATGTGGGGCGTTTATATCGCCAAGACACGGGAGGAGGTCAAGAGCAAGGACCCGGCGGGGTATGCCTTGATGGAGATGTTTTTCAGCCCGGACCTCACCTATGATGCAAGGATCCACAGCGGCTTCACGGGCACCTTTTCCATGGCCTTTGACGAAAACACGCCCTACACCCACAAGTCCCGCTACCTGCTCAACGCCTTTCTCACCGGTTCCGCCGACTCGAACCTGTCCGGCAACGAAAACGACAACCGGCTGGGGGGCAACTCCGGCAACAACGTCCTGAACGGCAAGGGCGGCATGGACACGGCTGTTTTCACCGGTTCCCGGTCCGAGTACAGCATCGCTTACGGAGATAACGGCACGGTCGTCGTAACGGATTCCGCGGCAGGCCGGGACGGTGTCGACTCCCTTATTGCGGTTGAGATGATTGCGTTTTCCGACCGCAAGGTGACTGTTTCGGCCGCCGCCGGCGTCCCGACGCTTAAAAGCGACAATGGAAATTATACCCTCGAAATCCCCTGCATCGAATTTACAAGCGGCAAGGAAAGCGTCCTCTACAGTGCCGAACTTGTCTCCCCGGACAACGGCGCCTCCTGGCGCCTTGTCATGGAATCGGTCGGGGAACCGGCAACGCTCCTGCCGAAAAGCGCGGTTTTGAAAGAGCGGGCGCCTGGAAACTACCTTCTCGAGATTCCATTTTTAACCGCCGAGCTACCTCCTGAAACCTTGTATTACAGCGCCCATTTCACCCTTGAGGACAGCGGCGCGGCAATCCTGGTTCCCGAATCCGTAAAGCGAATCGACTCACCGCAATATCCCCTGACGAACAGGCGGATTCTCTTTGCCCACACCATCGAAGACAACAGTCACCTCTTCTCGGTCAATCTTGCAACGGGGGAGAAAAAACAGCTCACATTCGAAGGAGACAATATCTATGCATCTTACTCCCCCGCAGCGGATCTGATACTCTTCACCTCCAACCGTGGCGGGAACTACGAGCTTTACTCCATGGGCACGGACGGCAGCGGGCAAACAAGATTGACCCATACCCCCATGGACGACGAACGCTACAGCGCATGGCATCCCAACGGGGTGGATTACGTGGTGGAGGTGATGCATTTCACGGAGGAACTTCGCAACCAGGAAAGGGAAACCGGAAGCCTTGCGGGCGCGCACACAAAACTCTACAGGTGCAGCATCCGGAAGGATGCATCGATAAGGACGCAGCTCACAAATCCACCGGATAATCACGGTGACGGGTACCCCTCGTTTTCGCCGGACGGCAAGTATCTGGTGTTCGACCGAACCTTTAAATACGATGCGCCGGATGAAGCGTCATCGGTATACATGCTGAATATGGAAACAAGCACCGTCACCGAAATGTCGGACGGAGATTCCACCCCGAGGTTCATGCCCGCGCAAAATCTGTTCTTCACGGGAGAGGAGGCGCTGAACCTTTATGAAACGGACGGAACGTTCTCAAGGAGCATGGAGATGGGTGCCGGCTGCGGCGGCTCCGCCGATTTTTCGCGGGACGAAAAATTCGTTGTTTACCAGGGCAAGGATACTGGAAAGCAGCAGATCTTTGTTTACGACCTTGAAAACAAAAGGGAATACCCGATCACATCCGATGACGGGGAAAAGTTCGAGCCCATTTTTCTGGACTGATCCACTCCCCTATCGTGCGATTGAACATCGGGGATCGGCCGGGCGCCTGTCCCCGGACTCCCTTCATGCCCACATGCGTAAGGAACGAAAAGCCCGGAAGCCTGCTTTCGGGCATCGTTTTCCAAAACTCTTTTGCTGTTTTCCCCCTTGACACCCCCACGGCGTTGGGTTAACCGTGTAAAGTTCGAGATTTGCTGATTTGAATATTACACATGGTTACCTAAAAAAACTGTTTGGAGAGAAGTATGCTGAGAGACGAAATCATCGGCTACCTTAACGAAATCCTGGAGGAGGAATTCGAGCTGGAGCCGGAACTCCTTGTCCCCGAAGCCCGCCTTGGAGAGGATCTTGAGCTGGACAGCCTCGATGCCGTCGATCTGATCGTGGCCATCGAAAAGCGATTCGGCTTCAGAATGGATGAGGAGGAAGCCAGGAAGATGCAAACCCTGAAGGATATCTACGACGCCATCGATGCTGTTTTAAACGCTTAAACAAGCGCCGCGAGGTCACCCCATGCATGCCGTTCCCGAAGAGCTCATCCCCCACAGGCCGCCGATGCTCATGATCGATGCCGTTCGCAGCTGGACGGAAGACACCGTGCGGGCGGAAAAGACCTTTCACCCCGGAGAGTACGGGGTCGAAAACGGCACGGTACTCGAAACCGTGCTCATCGAGTGCATCGCCCAGGCGGCGGCGGCCAAGGAGAGCCTCGACGCCGCCGGGGAGAACAGGCCCCCCTCCCGGGGATTGCTCGTCGGTATCGAGGGATTCGAGGTTCAAGCACATGTTCCCGTTGGGGCCACCGTCGAAATTGTTGCCGTCAACCATCGCAAGATCGGCCCCTTTCGCCTGATCCGGGGGGAGATCATCCACGGGAACGTTGTGGCCGCAAGCGGCGATATCAGAATCTTCCTGATGGACGAGGCGCAAGACGATCAATAACCCAGGTTTTCCAGGGAACCCGCCGCTCCCCCCTTTCTGGGGAATGCCGCCGGGGCCCGCGAATGATGTGATAATGCCGAGAAAAATACTATTTTTACTGTTCCTTGTCCTGCTCCTCATTCCCCTTCCGGCCCCGGGTTCGGACAAAACGAGCGCGGAGCTTTCGAGGAAGGAGCTCGATGCCCTTCTCCTCCGGGCCGAGGAAAACTTTGGTTCCATCACCTCCCTGAAGACCCGCTTCATCGAGGAGAAACACCTCTCCTTTTTCAAGGACCCGGTGGTGACACGTGGATTCTGCCTCTTCCAGGCGCCGGGCAACATCCGCTTTGAAACAACCGAGCCCTACCGTTCCATCCTTATCGTTCAGGGAAAAAAGGTGGCGAAATTCGAATCCGAGGAGGGCAACTGGAAGAAAATTCCCCAGGGGAACACCGACGGCCTCCTCATGGTGATCGGCCAGATCCGTTCCTGGCTCAAGGGACAGTTCCGGGATGCGGAAAACCTTTACCACATCAAAGCCTCGGCGGGAGAGCAGGCGGTCATCACTCTCACCCCCAGGGACCCGCGTTTCAGGAAGATGCTCCGTTCCATCGAAATCGCCCTCAAACCCGGTGAAACAGGCCTGAGCTACATCCTGCTGAACGAATGGGAAAAGGATTTCACCCGCATATCGTTCCTCGAAGACCGTTTGAATCCAAAACTTTCGCCGGACCTCTTTCGCACGGATCTTATCCCCCCGACTCCCCTGGCCGCCTGGTAATCATGGGGAAAATCATCTTTCACAACCGACCTTGCCGGACCGTTGAAACCCATTGGAAACGCCCCCAGTTTTCACCGTCACCATACGCCGGCGGACCCTCCGGCCGGCCTTTGGCGCATTCCGGGACAACCCCGCACTTATCCCGTTTTCCTCTGTTCATCCTCCTTTTCTGTATTCTTATTACAGGATTCGGAGGGATAACGGGCTGCACCGGAAAAGGAGCCTCCCCGTCATTGAAGATGCCGGACGGCCTCTCCCCCATGACGATCTCCCCCATGACGATCTCCCCCATGACGATCTCCTCCATGACGATCTCCTCCGAGACGACGGACTCAGGGACAATCTCCATCAAAACAACGGGCTCCGGGACAAACTCCACCGGAACGACGGGCTCCGGGACAGCCTCCACCGGAACGCCGAACTCCGGGACAATCTCCGCCGAAACGCCGGACTCATCGACAACCTCCCCCGGGGCATCGTCCATGATTGCGGCAACCCGAATCGGGAAAATCAAAGAGAGAATGATCCGCCGCCTCGAAACCCTTTATCCGGATTCTTTCACCCAGGTCCACCGGTGCATCCTCTCCTATGCCGGAAAAACCCATTTGCTCAACGGCTACCTCTCCGTAAACAGACCCGGCATCTACCGCCTCGTTGCCCAGGGGGAGATGGGCGGAACCCTGTTCGATATCGAGCAGTCGCGCGACAGTGCCCCGCGCCTTCTCAAGAACCCCTTCAACCTCTCGGCCGGTTTTATAGCAGGCGAGGTCGCGGGCATTTTAAGCCGGATCTACCTGCAAACGCCCCCCGAAACAGCCCTTGCGGCCCGGACCGGGGCCGGGAATCCGGCGCTTCTGGTTCAATCCAGCCCCTGGAAACAGGAGCTGTACATCTTCGACGGAAAAAGCGAGCGACTGCTTTCCTATACTGAGTTCAGGCGAGAAAAGAAAACATGGCATATCGACTACGGCTACAACGAAGGAGGAGATATGCCCGTCCGCATGGAGATCGCCCGCAAGGCCCCCAGATATCAATTGACAATAAAAGTTATTAGTAATAGGAAACAATGATTTTATCCACCGGCGGCAGCCGAAAAAAGGGACGATAAAAGCATCATGAATATTTGCGACGACATCTCCAATGCCATGACCTCCTTTGATCGAAACGAGGAGTCGGGAAGCATAACCGCCACCTTCTCCTTTCCCGCCGCCCTTCCCGTTTTCGACGGCCATTTTCCCCAGATGCCCTTGCTGCCCGGCGTGATGCAGATCGAGCTGGTGAGGCTCGCGGTGGCAAAAGCCCTCTCCGCTCCCTGCGCCATCGCCCGCATCAAGAAGGTGAAATTCGCCAACCCCGTGCATCCCGAAGCACCCCTCACGGCCGAGATCGACCTCGGCGAACCCGAGGGGCCCAAGGGCCTTGTAAATGTCCGGGCCAAACTCTTCGACGGGGAAAAAGAGGCATGCCGAATCGTCATGGCCCTGGAACCGGGCAGTGCAAGAAAGGCCGCCTGAGGGAGAATTCAATGGTATCCAAGGAAAAAAAACGATTCAAGCCGTTCGCGTCGTCCGCCGCCCTGAAAACCGTCATGACCTCCCATTTCACGGAACTTGCCGGGGCAGCGGCGGACAATAAGCAAAAGATCGCCTGGTGCACCAGCGTCGGCCCCGCCGAACTTCTCAGGGCCATGGGTTTTCTGGTGTTCTTTCCGGAAAACCACGCGGCCATGCTGGGAGCGGGCAAGAGGGCGGCAAACTACATACCGGCCGCCAACCGGGAAGGATACTCTCCGGACATCTGCAGCTACCTCACGTCGGATATCGGCGCATTTATAACAGGCGAAACCCCCATCACCCGCATGGATCCCAATATCAAGGGGGTCCCCCTGCCGGACGTGCTGATCTACAACACCAACCAGTGCCGCGACGTAAAGGACTGGTTCATGTGGTATGCAAGGAAGCTCCAGGTCCCCTGTTACGGCATCGAAAGTTTCGCCAACGTGGATACGGTGACCGAAGACCACGTGCGCGCCGTATCCGCCCAGATCAGGGGGCTGGTTCCCCTTCTTGAAGCGATCACGGGGGAGACACTCGACCCCGAACGCCTCAAGGAGGCGGTGGACCTTTCCAGGCAGTGCTCGGAGCTCTGGAAAAAGGTCCTTGAAACCGGCGCAAATACCCCCAGCCCCATCACCTTTTTCGACGGCACCATCCACATGGGCCCCGCCGTGATCGCAAGGGGCACCCGCGCTCCCGTGGATTACTATACCCTTCTTCTTTCAGAGCTGACGGAGCGAACCCGCGAGGGGATCTCGGCTGTTCCGGGTGAGAAGATCCGCCTCTACTGGGAGGGCATGCCCATCTGGGGCAAGCTCAGGGAGATGAGCGAGCTCTTCATGGATCTCGAAATCTCCGTGGTGGCCTCCACCTACTGCAACTCGTGGATCTACACCGCCCTTGACCCGGACGATCCCTTCGACTCCATGGCAAGGGCCTACACGGAGCTCTTTATCGTGAGGTCCGACAAAGCCAAGGAGCGGGAGATCCTGGGGATGACGGAGAAGTACGGCGTCCACGGCATCGTGTTCCACGACGCGAAAACCTGCCCCAGCAACTCCAACACCCGCTACGGCATGCCCGGGCGCCTGAAGGCGGCCTCGGGGATCCCCTCGGTGACCATCAGCGGCGACCTCAACGACCTCCGGCTCTTCAGCCAGGAGCAGACGGTCACGAAGATCGAGGCCTTTGCCGAACAGATCGAGGCAAGGCGGTGATGACCTCCCCCGACCTCTTCCTGGGCATCGATATCGGCTCCAGCTCGGCCAAGGCCCTGATCGTGGACGAAACGGCAAGACCGGTGGGCCGCGCGCTGGTGACCAGCGGCATGGATTTCACCCGTGCGGCAAGGGCCGCCCGCGACAAGGCCCTCGGCGATTCGGGAGCATCTTCCGAAGACCTGAAATGCACCGTCGCAACGGGCTACGGCAGAAGAAACGCCGCTCCCGCCCTCACCCGTTCCGAGATCTCCTGTCACGCCAGGGGCGCATTTCACGCGTTCCCCGAACCCATCACCGTTGTCGATATCGGCGGACAGGACAATAAGGTCATCCGCGTGGATCAGGGGGGCAACGTGGACGATTTTGCCATGAACAGAAAATGCGCGGCGGGCACCGGCATCTTCCTCGAAGAGATCGCAAGGAGGATCGACGTTCCCCTCTCCGCCCTCAACGACCTGGCGGAAAAGAGCACCGAGGCGATCGAGCTGGGATCGTTCTGCACGGTCTTCACCTTTACCGAGATCATCGCCCTTGCGCGGGAGGGAAAAGAGGTTCCGGACATGGTCCGGGCGGCCTACGCCTCCATGGCCCGGCGAATCATGGAGATGGCGCCCCTTTCCGGAAAGATCGCGGCAACGGGCGGGGTCGTGGCCCACAACCCCGTTCTCGGAGAGCTCCTCAAACAGGCATGCGGCCTTCCCGTATTCACTCCGCCCGAGCCCCAGTTTACCGGGGCCCTTGGCGCCGCCCTGCACGCCCTGGACCATTACACGAAAAACAGAGAAAAGAACCATGGAGCATAATATGGACACCCGGACACCCGGGGGAGCTGAAACCCTCACCCCCCTTTTCAATCCCCGATCGGTTGCGGTCATCGGCGCCAGCAGCCGGGAGTACACCATCGGCAACCGCATTATCCGGAACCTTCTGGACATGAACTATTCCGGCGCCGTTTACCCGGTGAACCCGAAGGACGCAGAGATCCTCGGTAAGACCGTGTACCCTTCGGTGGGGGAGATCCCGGGCCCCGTGGACCTCGTCCATATCGTACTGAAGAACACCCTTGTCCCCGGCATCCTCACCCAGTGCGGCGAGAAGGGGGTGAAGTTCTGCATCATCAACACGGCCGGCTTTCGTGAAAGCGGCCCCGAAGGGATCGCCCTCGAGGAGACCGTTGTCGGGATTGCAAGAGAGTACGGCATCCGCCTTATCGGCCCCAACTGCCAGGGCATCATCAACGCCGATCCTGCGGTGAACGCATACTGCAACTTCACCTTTACCCGCCAGAAACCCGGGGCGATCTCCATCTTCGCCCAGTCCGGGGGCGTGGGCGAGGTGATCAACAACCGCCTCTGCGAGCTGGACGAGGGGCTTCGCATGTACGTCTCATCGGGCAACTCCTGCGATATCCGATGCGAGGACGTGATCTCATACTGGGCCGACGATCCCGGCACCCGGGCGATCATCTGCCATGTGGAAACCATGGCGGACCCCGAGGGGTTCTTACGGACGGCGGAAGCGGTAAGCCGGAAAAAGCCCCTCCTGCTGATCCTGCCCGGATACACCGATGAGGGCGCGGCGGCGGCCCGATTCCATACCGGCGGAGATCCGTCGAACCTTTCACCCGAGGGAACAAACGCTCCCATGCCCGCCGGGAACCTCCTCTTCTTCAGGGGGATCGAGGAGGCCTGCCAGGCGGCAAGGGCCTTTGTCCACCTCCCCCTGCCCAGGGGAAACCGGGCCTCGGTGATCACCAACACGGGGGGTGCCGGGGTGATCTGCGCGGACGAGCTGATCCGGGGCGGCTGCACCCTGCCCCTGCCCGAAGCGGAAGCGGCTCGCGAGCTGTCGGAGATCCTCTTTCCCGAGGCCACCATCTCAAACCCCATGGACGTCCTTGCCACGGCCGGTCCCGGGGAGTATGAAAAGGCCCTCTCCATCATGCTCCAATGCGACAACGTGGACAGTGTCCTCCTCAACTTTATCACCCCGTTCTTCGTGGACTGCGACGATGTTGCCCGGAGAACCGTCGCCCTGGCGAAAGAGAGCGACAAGCCCGTGGTCTGCGTGATCATGACGGACAGGAACCTTTGGAAGGATACCCTTGCCATCTTCCGCGAGGGGAACGTACCCGTTTACAGCACCCCCGAGGAGGGCGCGCGGGCCCTGGCCGCCCTGACCCGGCACGCGGTGGCCGGAACATGAACATACTCCTGATCAACCCACCCAACAGCGGCAGAAGCATTCCCGAGGAACGCTACGGCATGGACTCCCTCAAGCAGATCTTCAGGGGGGAACCCCTGGCGCTGGAGACCCTTGCCGGCAACCTTGTGGACCACGACGTAAGGATTCTGGACCTCAAGGCCGACCCCGACGGGCTTTCAAGGACCCTTTCCGGTTTCACGCCGGATATCACCGGCATCACCGGGGTTACCTGCGAGGCCAATACAGTTCTCTCCCTTGCCGAAACGGTCAGGGATGCCACCGGTTCGATGGTGGCGGCGGGGGGCATTCACGCGAGCTGCGACCCCGAATTCTTCAACCGCCGGGAGATCGATTATGTCGCGGTGGGTATGGGCAAGGCGAGTTTCAGGGAACTGGTTACAGCCGTCGAGGCCGGAAAAACCAATGTCGCGGATATACCGGGAATCGCCAGGACCACGCCGGGAAAACCGCTCTCCTACGTTTCCAGGGATTTTACCGTCGCCGACCTTGTCGACGGGATGGCCCCCCGCTACGATCTTGTGGCGGAGCACAGGGATTCCTACCGTCTCGGGTCCCTGAACCTCACCGTGGGATTCGTCACATCGGCCGCCGGCTGCCCCTTTTCCTGCAGCTTCTGCTGCATCAAGTCCCTCACCGGGGGACGCTACCTCAACCACGAGATCGACGGGGTGATCCGGGACATCCGGCTTTTGGGGGATATTCCCGTGATCCGGCTGATCGACGCCAACACCTTCGGCAATCCCCGAAAGGCGGCGGCCCTTGCCCACCGGATCATCGACGAGGGGATCGAAAAGAACTTTATCGCGGACGTCCGGAGCGACACGGTGGTGGAACACCCCGAGCTCATCGCCCTGTGGAAAAGGGCGGGGCTGAGGTCGGTGATCATCGGTTTCGAGGAGATATCGGACAAACGCCTCGATCTGATCAACAAGTCCAACAAGGTCCATGTGAACACCGAGGCAATCCGTATTTTAAAGGAGATGGGGATCACCATCGTGGGGGACTTTATCGTCTCCCCGGACTACGAACCGGCAGAGTTCGAACGCCTCGCAAGGTACCTGGACGACAATCCCGTTGATCTTCCCATCGTCACGGTTCTCACCCCCCTTCCCGGCACCCCGCTCCACGGGAAGATGAAGGAGGAGATCCTGATCGACGACCTCGATTACTATACCCTCACCAATGCCGTTCTTCCCACCCGGCTGGAAGAGAAGGCGTTTTACAACGCATACGCGGACCTGATGATATCCGCCCACGCCAAGGCAAGGCTGTGAGAAAAACAGATACCAATGTAGAAAAGGCTTAAGAAGATGGAAGTATATATCAGCGACATTGCGGCATTTCTCCCCAACGAACCCGTGGAAAACCACGAGATGGAAAAGGTCCTGGGCATGGTCAACCGGGTCCCCTCGGGCACGAGGGAGTTGATTCTCCAGAAGAACGGTATCCGCACCCGCCACTATGCACTTGACCCCGAAACCGGCATGCCCACCCACACCAACGCGCGGATGACGGCCGAGGCGATCCGGAAACTTTCGCCCCACGACGGCTTCTCCCCCGAGGAGATTCAGTGCCTCTGCTGCGGCACCTCCTCGCCTGACCAGATCATGCCCGGCCACGGCCCCATGGTTCACGGCGAACTCGGCACCGGCCCCTGCGACGTGGTGACCACGGCGGGCATCTGCCTTGCCGGCATGACCGCGTTCAAGCATGCCTGCATGAACATCGCGGCGGGTTTCACGGAAAACGCCGTTGCGGCGGGCTCCGAACTGGCATCCTCTTTTACCAGCTCACGCCTCTGCAAATTTCCTGCGGAAGCAGGGGAAGACGAGGTGCTTCCTTTCGAGGCGGATTTTCTCCGGTGGATGCTCTCCGACGGGGCGGGCGCGGTTTATCTCACGGGAAAACCGGTCTCAAACGGAAAGCCGTGTCTGAAGGTGGAGTGGCTGGAGCACCTCTCCTTTGCGGGGCAACTGGAAACCTGCATGTACACGGGGGCGACAAAGGAGGCGGACGGCAGCACCAGGGGATGGCGGGCCTTTTCCTCCCTTGACAGCGCCGCCGAACAGAACGCCTTTCTGATCAAGCAGGACGCGCCCCTTCTCAACAAGGAGATCGTGTTCACGGCGGTGAACCGTACCCTTCCCGGGATTATCGAGAAGCACGGTCTTTCGGCTTCGGACGTGGACTGGTACCTGCCCCATTACTCATCAAATTTTTTCAGGAAGCGCCTGTACATGCATATGAAGGCGATCGGGTTAGAGATTCCCGAGGAGAAGTGGTTCACGAACCTTGCCGAGAAGGGAAACACCGGGGCGGCTTCCATTTACATCATGCTCGATGAGCTGTTTCACTCGGGCAGGCTGAAAAAAGGGGAAAAGATTCTCTGCTTTATTCCGGAGAGCGGCAGGTTTTCCATGTGTTATATGCTGCTCACGGTAATTTGACTCGAACATCGGCAACGGGGGCTTTGATTCGGCATAAATCCGGATCAAAGTCACCCTGCTTGGAATGACCGCCAAACCGGTCCTTGATTGAAAATTTCGTCAATGCCTCACTGTCCAGGGCCGAAATCACAAGATTATGGAAGTCGATTGTACGAGCGGGGCATATGCTTTTAGGGGCAATATGCTCGATATGGAAGCCATGTTGAAATCCGTTGAGTCCAAGTTCCGTATAAGCACAAAGCTGGCGCTGCTCCTCCGAAAGAAAAGACCGGATCTCAGATTTACCGCAACGATGTCAACAACTTGAAGCTTCTCTGGCAGAATTTGGTGCGATTTTTTCCTTAACCGTTGGTTATAGAAACCCGAGGCTTGCTTTACGCCAGCGTCACACAACCCTGAAAATCTCCGGAATACTTCACGCAGCAGATTTCCCCATCTTCCCCAAGCACGGTATTACGGCAAGTAAACGTCATTTCACCGGTATTCTCAACAACTTTGGGGTAATCAGGGAGCTTCCCATCCTTTACCGACAGCGCGGCAACCACAAGATCAAACCCCGATCCGGCAGGCATACTGCCGCAAAGTGCCCCATAAGCGGCAACCCCGAAGGCACCCGGCTCACCCTGGGAAACACCCAAAAATCTTCTGTAAGGTTCGGCGCATTTTCTCATGCCGTCAAGCCCCAGGAAGAGAAACGCATTGTCGGAAACGTTCATCGCGTCATCAACACCGGTGACCGGCATCATGCCGGTCGTGGTTCTTCTACCGTAATAGATATCCCGGATATAACCGTAAGGCGCCCCTTGCTTCTCCCCGCCCCTCTCGAGAAGAAGAAAGAATGCTCCCTCCCCGGGAATCGCCGTCTGCCGATCCAGGTCAAAAGGGAGGATCGTTTGCACCGTCTCATCCCGTTCAAAAAAACGGTTGTGGCAGTACCCAAGCACATCGCAGTACTCGTCCACCGCCCCCACGAGAACGGAATCCGCCCTCCCCGATTCCAGCCAGCTTGCGGCGGTCATCAATGAAGCATGAAAGGAGAAATCGAATTGGCTAACGGTGAGATTGGGTCCGGTTATAGAGAGATTGGCGGACAGATGGGCGGCCGGCGCATTGTGAACTGAATTGGAGAATTTGATGGGAGAGGCCCCGGCATCCCCGTTGTTGATGACCGTATCCAGGAAACCGAAGGTGGTGCCCATGGCCCCATATCCCGTTCCCACGATAACACCGGTCCTCGAAGGATCTATCTCGCCACCATCCTCAAGGGCAAGATGCGCCCCCAGAAGTGCCATTCTCGAAAGATGGTCCACCCGTCTGAGGTCCCTTTTTGACACGAAATCAAAGAGCCTTTTCGTATCCGCTCGAAAGACCGGGATCTCACCCTTCCCATGGGGAAGGGTGAACTCCACCTGTTGAGGAATTACAGGTTTTCCGCTAAGGGTCTCCCTCAGATCAGCCAAACCGCTTCCGAAGGCCCCCACGGCCCCAACACCGCGAACGGCAATTTTCAACTCTTTTTTCTCCACGTCCACACCTCTTTCACGGCAGGGGATTAGCTTTCCAACCGTAGGCCGGTCTTCAAGCTGGGATTCGACCTTTCTGCTGAAGTCCGCCCTTTCAGCTGGAGACCGACCTTTCAGCTGGAGTCCAACCTTTCAACTGGGGTTATTGTCTTCAACAGAGGGGCGGACTTTCAATCGAAATTATATTTTTCCAGCAGCGCTCGGTTCGCTATCGCGAATTCAGCTCCTGTTGCTCTCCACGTACTCGGCCAGTACCCTAAGGCTGACGAGTACCTGCCGGGCGGTTTGTGCCGCCTCGATGCGCACGCCGAAGCGGTTCTGTATCTCCACGACGATCTCTACGGCATCCAGGGAGTCCAGGCCAAGGGGAGAGTCCGGGCCGATCAGCGGATCATGGGGCGAGACCTCACCCGGGCCGGGCTCATCGGTTTCGCACACATCCACGATCATCTCCACCAGTTCATTTTCCAGCTCACTCAACACTTCCATAAAACAACTCCTAAACCCGGGGAAATCACCGTCCCCTGAAAAACATGAAAAAAGATCCCACCGAGATCGAAACAAAAGCAAATGTCAAAAGCAAAACCAGTTCGGGCACCACCATGCTCAGCTCACCTCCCCGGATAATCACGTCGTGAATACCGGAAAGTCCCCATCCCAGCGGGGAGATCACACTGAGTTTCTGCATGGCGGCCGGCATGGCGTACACGGGCACCATGATCCCCCCCAGTGCCGCCGCGATCACGATGGAGGTGGGGCCGAACATGGAAACCTGCTCGTAGGTCTTCATAACGGTTCCCAGGAAGATGCCGTAACCCGTTGCAGCCAGGATCGATGCCCCAAGCACACAGAAAAGCGCCGGAATCGAGCCCCCAAGGGTCAATGCCGGGGTCCCCAGAGAAGGAAGAAGGTACTTTCCAATCACAAGTACAAGAGCGAACTGAATCAGGCAGATAAGGAAATAGGCCGCCAGCTTTCCCGTCAGCAGCGTGAATGCGGAGACCGGCATGGCCGAGACCCTGAGGTGGGTGCCGTCCTCCCGCTCCTTGACCAGGGAGGCTCCCATGGGCACGACAACAAAGAACATGCCGAACAGGGCCCATGCCGGAACATTCTGCTGGACCGATGTGGGCAGGGTGGTTTCCGCTCCCAGAAAGGCAGGCGCATCTTCGATCCGCATCAAGGGGGTTGTCATCCAGTCACCTGGAAAATGTTCTTCTGAAGCATCATCTCCATCGGAGGTCGACGGATTCCCGGCTCCCCCCGATTCCCGGCCTTCCGAATCAGCAGGAGATTCATCATGCTTCGGCAAGGAAACGCTCCCGTTATTCAGTGCCAAATCTCCTTCATCACTTGATGGAACAGCGTCACCACTTCCCATCTTTTCATCATCCTCGGGCGATTCGGGGGCGGGATCACCACTCCCCTTTATCCCGTCATATTCAGGCGTTTCCGGGGCGGTTGCCCCCCCTGATACAAGGTTTTCCGCAGAGGATCTGAAAACTGCCGGAGGCCCGCCGTATCTTTCCGACATCACGCCGGAAAAGATCTTCAGTTTCTCCGTCATCTCCATCTCATAAACGGCAAGCTTCAGGGAACTCATCACGGCGGTCCTCAACAGCCCCCTTACGGACGGATCAAAATAGACCCGAAAAAAAGGAGCAATAACCGTTTCCTCATCATCAACATCTTCTTCCCCCGTTACCGCCCCGGGGGAGTCGCCGCTTCGAGCCATGCGTTCGGCCCGCACGCGGAGAGATTGCGTCGCCCCCTTATCGATAACGATTGCGAATTGGGCATCTCCCCCCGCCACGGCTGCCAGCGCCGTTGCCCTGTTTTTACCGGAAACGACCTCCATTGCTCCGTTCCCTTGCAGGCGGGACGCCACCCTGGCGCCGAGTTTTCCACTGTCCTCATTCACAAGGAAAAGCTTTACGCCGGATTCCCCCATGGTTTTGAGAACATTTTCCTGCACCAGGGAAACCACCAGAACGAGTACAACGGGCATCAGAAAAAGCACGGCAAGGCCGGACCGGTCCCGTTTCAAAAGCAGCAGCTCTTTTGCCGCCACGGCAAGCAGTTTCCCCATCAATCCCTGAGCTCCTTTCCGGTCAGCAAGAGAAACAGGTCCCCAAGATTTCGAACCCCTTCCTGGCGTGAGATCAGCTCGTCCGGCTTGCCCCGGGCGATAATTCGACCGGAATCGATTACGGCAACGGTGGTGCAAAGCTTCTGGGCCTCATCCATATGGTGGGTGGTGTAGATCATGGACATGCCGTCGGCCTTGAGTTCTCCAAGCTTTTCAACGATGAGATTGCGGGACTGGGGATCGATCCCCACCGTGGGTTCGTCGAGGAACAGGAGCCTGGGACGATTGATGATGCCGGCGGCAAGGTTCACGCGCCGTTTCATTCCCCCTGAAAAGGTATCGATCCTTTCCCCACGCCTGTTGCCCAGTCCAACGAAGTCGAGGCCGCGGGTAACGCCGTCCTTTAGCGCCGCCCCCTTCAATCCGTGCAGTCGACCGAAGTAGATGAGGTTTTCCTCTGCCGTGAGGGTGGGATAGAGGGCGATCTCCTGGGGTACGAAACCGATCAGCGACCTTACCTTTCCCGGCCGCTTCAGGGCATCGATTCCACAGATATGGATCTTGCCGGAGGTGGGTTTCATCACCGTGCTCAAGATGGAGACGGCGGTTGTTTTTCCTGCCCCGTTGGGGCCGAGAAGGCCAAAGATCTCGCCGGGTTCGACTGTAAAATCAACATCATCCAGGGCACGGGCAGAGTTTTTATGATAAGTCTTGGTGAGGCCACGAGCCTTCAATATGCAATGTTCTTTTTCCAGCACCCTTTTTCCCCAATCTCACGACTTCAATCCAAGAGGTCTCATTTACTCAACTTCCGCGAAATCGTTATCAGGCAGCCTTTTTCCGCTGCTGCAGATCTCGGGAAAAAACCAGAAGGTCGGTATAGAGATCTTTTTCGAGTTCCGCGCACTCCCTGATAATATCCGCCAGAAATTCCATGCCCTCGCCCTCTTTTGCCCTTCCCTTGCAGAAACGGGAACCCTTTGCCGCAAAAAGACGCCATTGATCGCCCACTCCGGTCATGCGCCGGGAAAAATCTAATAACGCCTCTTCACCGGTATATCCGCCCATCTCCTGTAGAAAGGCCGCATAGATAAAGCGAAACCCCGCGCCGCCCGTTCCGATCTCCTCCTGCATGCGGATCAACTGGCCCAGGTGAAGTATTGCCGACTCCCGCCCAAGCTTCTTCTCCCATTTTTCCATGCGCCCGGCCAGGAATCGAATCCCCCTGATGCCGATGATGGGAACCGGAGTTTTGAGC
>PPCM01000661.1_pt1 | contig 24210 bp, 11 predicted proteins | sample 1555541 | NCBI WGS metagenome assembly PPCM01 (sample SAMN05284479, study PRJNA326546) | Marine sediment metagenome, whole genome shotgun sequencing project. | isolation source: marine sediment | place: Germany: Wadden Sea | collected 2012-09-05 | reverse complement strand
AAGTTTGGTCCTGGCCAGACTCGAACTGGCATTATAGGATTCAGAGTCCTAGGTGCTAACCACTTACACTACAGGACCACGGACACTACTGGAGGTAGATGTACTTTGGGGATACGTCCCCCGAAGCCCGAAGTGGGCCAGAGGCTGGGAGCCGGCGGCAGGTTCCCTAGGCGCGGCTGCCAAGCGAGCACCGCCTCCGGACGATCGATCCGGTCGGTCGATTTATAGCGCGCGGCGCTGAGAAAACATCGCCTTGTAAATCATTTGTTTGGAGTCCTGTACGACTGTACAGTTGGTTTCGCACGCAGTGTGGAAGTACTAGGATGACATATTTATATCGAAATAGAATATACAAACAAAAATAGACAACAACACGGTTGAAAGCTGATATACAAGTTATATATCTATTGTACACTTACTTTCTAGAGAGATAAACATGCGCATGTGACCAAACAGAGCGGGCCTTGATTACCCGTGCTCTTTGCGATTGATCAAGTACAAATATAAACCGCGGACAAAAGTATCAAGACTTAAATCGGGAGTACAGGCGATTTACGAGAGGGAAAACTTGGTGTGGCTTTATAAAGAGGGTCACAATCACTCCCACGGTCTAGAAATCATGTGACAGGTGTAACTATGATATTTATCAATGTTATGAGGATGAGATAACTTGAATTATGTCGCACGTTTTAAGAACGAAACCCAGCTTAGATAGCCATAGTATCCGTTCACTGGGCCCTAAAAAGGTAACATCTCGATTAAACAACATTGATATTCACTGTCCGTTTAGTTTGGATGGCTAAAGCAGATACGAATGCCAGATTTGGGATTACAAAAAACTTACACAAAGGGCAACTAGGAGTATAATCCTTTACGATAGTCTATTAATAGCGCAATGTGTATTGTGGCGATGCCACAAATTTGTCAACTGTCGAGGTTGGGCAATGTGATTCGGTCCGAATTAATCCTAACTCAAATCCACTTGAAGAACTAAAAACCAGTTCCGTAATCCTTTACACTGTCTGACCACACAATCATATCAAGCCGTTTGGCAGCGGTGTTGAATCAAAATTTTATTCTGGAATTGTGTGTCTTAAATACACAAGATACACTAATACGGACTCGTATGGCCCTTAAAACACTCAATTTGACCGTTTTTTTGGTCTTCGTGACACTTGTTTGTGTTTGCAGTGCTAGCAGCGCCTACGACCGTTCTCTGGCCGACACCCTCTGGGCTTTCAGCCAGACCGCCTACTGCAGCCCCAACCAGATCAGAGAGTTCGATTGCAAGGCATGCAAGCTAATTCGCGCCCACTATGGCGACCAGCCCTTCAAGCGCGCACCTGTGGTTGTGACCCACAAGCCCACTGACGCTCAAGGCTTCGTGATGGCCCGTGATGCCGGTGCCGGCCAGGTCGACGTGTTCGTGACCTTCCGCGGCACTGTGATGAAGAGCATCAAGGGCTGGCTTGACGACATCAAGTACCTCGAACTCGTTGTGGCCTGGGAGGGCGATGCTCGCATCCACCGCGGCTTCCTGGAGACGTACGAGGGCGTCCGGACCCAGACAATCGCCGCCATCAAGTCTCTGACGGCCCACGCGACACATGTCAACATCATCGTGACCGGCCACTCTCTGGGCGGTGCGATGGCGGACATTGCCGCCCTGGACTTCAAGATGAACCAATTCCCCGACGCCAGCGTGTCCCTGTACACGTTCGGGTGCCCCCGCGTCGGCGACAAGAAGTTCCGCACGCTTGTGGACTCGCATGTCGAGGATTCGTGGCGCGTGACGCACTATAGAGACATGGTGGTGCACTACCCGCCCAAGTCGGACGCCATGTCGTTCCACTTCCACCACGTGGGCACCGAGGTGTACTACAACAAGCACAGCACGGGGTACCGCCAATGTAACGGCAGCGGGGAGGACAAGAAGGGCTCGGACCAGTGGCACTACATCTGGGAGTACTCCGTCGAGGACCATCTCCACTACTTTAATAGGGAGAACAGGGCCGGGTGCTAGGGGGTAAATGACCGATGATACACAGAGGTGAGGGGTAGATGAGGCTGAGGCTGAGGAAGGGGACAAGATGACGTCCAGACGCGGCTCCACTCACGACTGATTTATATTGCGGATACAATCGCCCCATCATGTTTACAGGGCAAGTACAACAAGGAGGGCTTCGCCCGCCTGATCCACAGCCAACCTCGACAGAAAGTTCCGCCACCCATTCTTCGTTGTGTCACAACCATCAAGTCGTTAAGGCAGAAATGGCAAAAAAAGTGCCGTCAACACCGTCACCGCTCGACGTCCTGCGTAATCAGGTCAAGCAGCTCAAAGATGAGAACAAAAACCTGCGTACGAAGGCAAAAGTGGCTGGTGCGAGTCCTGCGCCAAACGGAGATGCAAAAGTCATGGCCCAGCTGCAGCAGGCCAACAAGGACCTCAAGCAGAACAACGCCAAGCTCAAGAAGAAGCTAGAAGCCGTCCAGAAGAGCACTCCCGGCACCCCGGCACCCCAGACCCCGTCAGGGCTCCGAACTCCCGCCGTGGGCACTCTGTCGGGCCTGGCGACGCCCCAGGTGGCCATCGACGCGGACATGAACACCGACACGAAGCTCATCCAGCAGATGGGGGACCTGAACCTCGGCAGCCTGCTCCATTCCCGGCTACCCCGCCACATCGATGATATCAACCCTTCGACCTTCGTCGCCAGGCACGACTTGGTGGACAAGCAGGAGGTGCTGACCAGTCTCGGCGGGGAGGGGTGCTCCCTACTCGGGCTGGTTGACGGGGAGCCCGTGTTCATGAGGGCCGACGTGCCCTTCACGGCCGTCATGCTCGGCGTCCAAGGCAGCGGCAAGTCTTACTCCAGCCTGGCCATGCTCGAGAACCTGCTCTTCCAACACACACCCACGGACCCGTCCATGCCGCCTGTGGTGTCCGGCCACGCCCGCCCGACCCTCATCCTCCACTACGACAGGTCCATCAACTCGCTTTGTGAGGCAGTGTCGCTCGGCATGCCCCCCGCATTCGAGGGGTTGGAGGCGCGGAAGGTGACCATCCTTGTGTCGCCGGATAACTACCGGATGATGAGGGCTCACTACGAGGGGCCAGCCGATTGGAATGTGGACATCCAACCACTGCTGTTCTCCTTCGATGAACTCGATGCGCGCGATCTCAACATCATCATGGGCCTCGAGGACTCCAAGAGCTTCCCGCTGTACGCCGCGTCACTGCGAGACAGGCTGAGACAGGCTCAGCGGGACTGCGGGCGGATTCCCCAATGGATGGAGTTCGTGGCGATGATTGAAGACATGATGGAGACCGAGCTGAGCGAGGGACAGGCCCAGCCACTCAAACTGAGGATGCAGCTGCTCGCTAACATTGTCGCCGAGTCGGAGCAGAACGCTGCTCTCTTCTCGACGAGGGACACGATTGATACGGTGCTTTCTAAGGGGGGAGCGGTCGTTGTGGACCTCACCAACCAGCTGCTGGAGCCCCACGAGGCCGGTAACCTGTTTGCCATCACGATTCAACATTTCCTGAACATCCCCGGCGGCGGAAAGACGGTATTCCTCGACGAGGCACACAAATACCTCGAAAACGAGGCCCTCAAGAGCCAAATCACGATCCTCACGCGCCAGCAGCGGCATCTCGGCTGCCAGCTCATCATTTCGACCCAATCTCCGGCGACCATCCCCACCGAGACCATCGAGCTCGCCAACATCGTCATGTTCCACCACTTCAACTCCCCCACGTGGGCGCGGCTCATGTGCGGCGGCCTGGCGATGAACGTCTCGCCCGAAGAGCTCATCGAGATGATTCACGCCCTCCCGGTGGGCCACGCGGTGCTGTTCGACGCGGGGGGGCAGTACACGGGGGAGACGATTCGGGTGAGGCAGAGGCTGACGACTGATCTGGGGTCCAGCAAGCGGGTGGGGCTCAATAATGAAGAGTGATGATGAGAGTCAGGTGAAGTGGGAAGGGGAGTAAATCTCATGCGGATAGAGGGGGTTGAGGGGGGGACGGCTCAGGACTGCAATCCAATCCAACGGTGTAGCATCGCCTATCCGAGTTACTGATTTCTCTTCATGTTAACCCACCCTAATAAACACCACCCATTTATCTATCTCATCGGCACCTGCGGTGGTGCAGGCAGCGGCCGACTCTTGGCCCGGGTCGGCGGCACTGACAGCACCAGCCCCCTCAGCTTGAGCCCCGCGGCCCCCCCCGCCACACAATCTCCGATCGACTCCATCACATCGGGATCTTCCAGACCAGTCACTCGTGACAAGTCAACGCGGGTCAACGCCTCGGCAAAGGAAATCGTATCTGATAGATCGCATGCAGCATCAGCATCGAATGACGCGCCCGACAGATCCAGCGTGGTCAACGACTTGGAGTACGGCAGACCCTCGGCGATCGTCCGGACGCCGCGGGGCGTGATGCCGGTAAACCCGAGGTGAATCTCAGATAGTGTGGAATTTCGCGTCATGACCTCAGATAGCGTGGTCGCGACATCGTCGCCAATTGGGTTCCCAGTCAAGTCAAGTTTGGTCAGAGTCATATTATCAGCCAGTGCGGCGACGATTTCCGCGCCTGCCGGCCCGATAGCGTTGTGACTGAGGTCGAGTACCAGCAGCCCGGGGTCCATCCGGAGCAGGTTACCGAGGATGGGGCCAGCCGCGTCGGTGAGGGTGTTTCTAGCTAGGCTTATCTCCTGAATCCCCATGGAACAGAGAGCGCCGGCCGCCAACAGGTCGACACCAGAGTCGGAGATCGAGTTATGGCCGAGGTCCATGCGGATTAGGGTGGGGCGGGTGACCATGACGTCGCGGAGGAGGCCACACGACGCCGAGTCAAGCCCCACCCCGTTAAGTATCAATGATGTGACCGACGGTAGCAGGGGTAGTTGCCGGGCGATGGTCTGCAGCCCGATGGGATCAAGAGCCTCGCCCGATTCCACCCGGAGCTCGTCAGATGAGCCGCTGGAGCCGTGCAGAAGGAGGTCAACCATGCAGTCTAACGGCTTGTGTCGCAGCATCCGACATTCCTGAATGTAATTCTGTGTGCTGATCGTCCCACTAATCTTGGCAACAACGACATCCCGTTCGGCGGCAGACTGCACAGCCATGTGCATCGCACGGAACGACGTCTCCACGATAAAGTGTGCGACGAATTGCTCTGCCTCGCCGCCGACCCGGGGCTCTAGGCGTCCGGTGGACACCCGGCTATTGACTAGAGGGAGACAGCCCTTACACTCTACCATATCGGCGTTCGTAAAGTAGAACATGCGTCCGTTGACGATGATCATCCACCTCCGCTTCCAGCTCTTCACCCGGCCTCCTTGTTTCATCACATAGCCCTTCCAAATCACGGGATAGCGCGAGCTCTCCTCAAGCTCTTTCATAATTGATTCCTTTGTCTCTTTGCCCATCCTAACTTGTGTACTAGGAGGTGTATGGGCGTTGTAGTGTTGGTGTGGGGGAGAACGAGTGAGATTGGTCCTTGACGTCCACTGTAAATCAGATTTGACGGGGACGCATATACGTGCTTGTACATGGGGAATACTGGCACACAACGGCAATCAGCACCAAAATTCATAATGTCTGAAGAACTAAACCGTACTTCGAAAAACGAGCAGTCCAGAACAGAGTGTATACGGTGTATGGCCGAGGAAGGCCATGATATACAACTCAAGATGGATGAGATAGACCATCTCATCCAAACTGCCACCCAGGCAGAGATCACAGAAGCGGTTAACGCTGCTTTCCCAGCCGTTCTGGACCACCTTGCTGATATAATACGTAACCCGACCCACTGTCTCATCGCCGAGCGCATGCTCTGTCTTGTCTCTGTTCCCATGCTTCTCGAAGCCTTTGCCGCCTTCGCAGCGCTTCTGACGAGCGAATCTGTCCCCATAGCAGAGCTTTTAGCCCTCGACGCGGGCTCCCACATCCTGCAGACCCTTGTGGAGCACATTCCCAAGGCGTGGATGGTGATATCGCCCTCCTCACCTGAGATGGCCATCATCATCGCCGTCGCTCAAGTCGTGCTCGATCATCTGACTGAAGTGACGACAGAACGCGGGGCAGACGTCGTGGCGTCGTGTGCACAGGCCATCATGGGTGCCGAGGTGCCCTCCACACGCCACACAGCCCGCGGGTTGACCGTCAATGCCATCTACACGCACGGTGACCTCACTCCTGCCGCCGCCCAGCTGATACTGTCCACAGTGACGTCGATCGCCACTGACCCAGCCGTCGCCCGTCGCCTGGCCCGGTCCTGTGCTGCCCCTGCCATCGCTTCGATCTCACGCCAGGTGCATCGATCGATCGGGCCGGGGGAGGCCGGCCAGCTGCTGGGGGCGTGCCTGGAGACCGACGAGCAGGCCCCCACACCCACAGGGTCGGACTCAGACCCCGTGGTGGGCGACGAGATGGTGCCCGGCAGTGGAGCCGTCGTCCCTGGCGTGCATTACACCTGGGCCCCGTCTCTGCCCCAACCCGACAGGAAGTGGGTCAGCATCATCACCGTAGAGGCATTGAAACAGGGCGGCAGGCCCGCGGAGGCCCTCCTCGCCCACCTCCCCGCCACTGACGACGTCCTGCTCGACGTCCTGACCGATCCTGACTCGGCCACCATCCTCGTCGCCGCCGTCCACACCACGGGGGGTGAGGACCGCTTCATACCCGCCGCCAGACACTGCGTGGGGCTGCTGTCCACCCGGGGCGACCTCCCGCCCGACACCCGCGTCGCCTATGGCCTGTTTATCGAGGCGGTCGGGTTGACCACTCCCGATCTCCTCTCTGGGCTCATCGACGCCTGTCTCAACCCCACCACCCCCGATGCATTCATTACGGAGCCCGCCGCACTGCAACACGCCGTCCTCCGGGCCGCGTTACGGCAGGCGGAGCGGGGTGATGACGCCGCCGCCCAGTCGACCCGGGCCATCATAAGCTCCATCATCAGCACCCCACCCCCAGCCGTCGCGGGTGACCCGGCCCACCTCCAGTGTCGCCTGGCTGCCGTGCGGTGCCTGGCTGACATCTTTGGGGTCGCCCCGGGTCTGGCGGGTCTGGCAGTCGAGCTATGCATGATCTCATGGACCGTGACGACCCTCAACGTCGTCGGGATGGCCGAGGCCGACCCGATCCCTGCCGGCGACGCCACACACCACGGGGTGGGGTCGACCGACACCCTCGACCTGGGTCTGGCACTGCTCGACCTCCTCGTCGCCGCTGCCCGAGGTGACCCTCGATGCCGAACCTTCATCGAGAATGAGATCACCGCCGCCGCCCTGGTCGACCCGACCGTCGCCCTCGCCCGGCGCCACCCTGCCGACCTGCCCGCGGTCCTCCTCCGCGTCCTCTGTCTGGCCTCGACCCCCGAACCCATCACCCAACCCACGCCCTACGAGGTCTCCGCCGTGGGCCACGTGGTGACGTCCGTAGACCTCGTCGAACTCGCCGTGACGGTCGCCGCGAGAATGAGAGAGGAGACCTCCCCCACCCCAGGCGATGCGGGCCTGGCCATGACGCTAGACATCATCCGGAACTGGATATGCGGCATCCCGGCCCACGTGGCCTCTCCCAACTGTATAGCACTCGCCCAGGCCGGCCTGTCAGTCACGCTCTTGACAACCTTCACCGACGCCATCCATGACCGCTCCGCCCCCATCCATAACGACCTATGGGACGTCATATCCATCCTCATGCAGCGCCACACCCTCCCCGCACACCTCAGGACCACGTGGCGCATACTCACGTCCAGCCCCGTCGCCTGCCACGCGGTCGCGGGCATCGTTAGTCGGATCCACGGCCCCAGTCATTGGCTACGGCTGAGACTCGACTCGACTGTGGCATATAGCAAGGGGTTGTCACTGTTCCTCGATGGCTTCCCCCGGATTGGATACAGCATAGCCGCGTGGGTCAGGTTCAGGTCGGACGTCTCCTTCCGACTGCTGACTGTCGGCAGCATCTCCCTCATATGTCACCCCGACCGTCTCGAGCTGCAGACGGGCCGGTTCAGGGCCACGGTGCCGTACCCCGCGGACCTGGAACGTGGGGTGTGGATGCACGTCGTGGTGGTCCACATCCAGGGCGACGGGTCAGTTCCGGATAGGGCTATGTTCTATATCAACGGTACAGCATTGATGGTGGATACCGCGACTCCACTGACTTTCCCGACTGCTCGAGAGGGAGCATTCCGGACCGTCCGTATCGGTGGTGCGGCCAGCCAGACGTCCGTCACCCAGTCCGTCCATCTCGGGTCAGTGCTCCTCTTCCATGCGCCCCTCACCCCGGCCGACGTCTTCGCCTTGTTCACCCACGACCCCGACTGGTGCGGGACGGCCCTTCCCCTGCCCACCGTGGCTGGCCCCGACTCGGCCCTCGATGGAGTAGCCATGGTCGAGCATCACCAACTTGACCATTGTGTCAGTGACCACCGCCCCGTCGCCGTCGGTGGGGGCGATGTCATTCCCCCACGATCCGTCACCCCGGGTGCCATCGAGCTCCTCTTGACCCGGGCCCACGGAGTTTTGGGGAGGCAGCACCGAGACAGGGCGGCCATGGGTGTCCCGCCACACGTGCTGGCTGACTGCACCGCCGCGATGGCCACTATGTCACGCAGGGTGGCCGTCGCGTTCACACCCGCCGCGGGTAACAGGACGGGCCAGGCAGGGAAGTGTAATGCCGTCGTGCTCCATATCGCGAAGTTCAGCCCCCTGTCCAAGGAACAGACATACGCGGGCCACCTCCCCACCAGGCAATGGAGTCTCACCCCCGTGACGTGCGGGCTGGCCCCGACCGACCCAACCCCCGCCGGCCAGTCCACCCTCGCCACCCTTGGCCGTTTATTGAAGCGGCGCGACGGGACGACCCCCACCCCGGTCACCCCGATCCCCACCGAGGCGGCGGGCGTCCCGTCGCCCACCGCGCTGTGTCGCGCGTTACCCATCACACGCGCCCTCCACCTCGTCGACGCGGTCCCCGCCTTGATGGTTAGGATAGCGGGGGCGGACGCCATCACCCCGGACCACCTGACGTGCCTCCTCCGGCTCCTGGTGACCATCGTGACCGTCTCCCAGCCGTGCCTGGCCCGCTTCATCGACCTCAACGGTATATCATGTGTCACCGACTCCCTCGTCGCCCATCCCGAATGGATCACACAGGAGGTCGTCACCATCGTCGTCAGGCTCACCGGACTCGAGGCTGAGGTCCATCCCCGCGGCGCCACCCCCGAGCGGCTGGGGACGTGGCGCCGCGTCGCCATCCCCCTCACCCACACCAAGCGGGGCGCGGTCGTCCGGTGCTCGCCCCTGGACGCCACCCACCCGACCAACGCCCCCACCCCCGAGCCCGCGTCCATGGTGTACGTCCGAGGCCACATGGTCATGCCCGACGCCATGAAGATCCTCGTCGACACCAGGCTCTTCCCCCTAGCTTCAACACACGTGCAGCGTGCCATCCTCGCCATCGTCGGGCTATCCCTGGAGAATCGCCGGATGTTCGACCTCATGCAGGCCCGGCCCCACTCCCGCCTGCTCTCCATCCACCCCATATGCTCGGCCCTGTCCCGCCGCATCGTGCCCCTCACACCGGCGATCCCCCCGCGTCGCCCCCCCACTGGGATACCCATACCTCACCAGATGCCGCCCCTCAACACCAGGCACGCCAACTGGGCGGTCGACCAGACCTACGACCCCGCGGCCATCGCCCGGCGGTGGGCAGACATCCCGCGGCTCGTCGACGTCGCGTACTCCGTGCCACACGTCTCGGGCGTCTCCATAGAGGGCGTGGCCCCCGAGGAGCCCGTCATATTCGACCTCCTCGCATCCCTCATGCATCTGGCGGTCGAATCTATGGATTCCCTCGACCGCACCGTCGCTGACAAGCTCGCCGAGTGCATGGTGCTCCTGGCCCACACGCCCTACCGCTACACGGGCACCACCATTCCCCTCCCCGACATCGAGCGCGCCCTGGCCCTCTTCCTCGCCGCACCCCCCACATCATACAGAATGACTTTATTAGAGTTTATCTACCAGTCGTTCTCGGCGTCCACCCAGATGGTCGGGCGGCTCTTCACCGACGACGCCCCCACCAACGTCGCCACCTTCCCCGTCCTCCTTGGCGGACTGATGGACCCCGACGCCTCCGTCCGGGCGGCCCTGTTCAAGGTGCTGCGGGTGGTCCTTGAGAGCGGCGACGATGCGGTGACGGAGCGGTTCAGACGGTACGGGGGGTTCTGGATCCTATCCAGCCTCGACATCGACGTCCAGGCCAGCGACATCGCGGCCCTGCTCCAGCTGTTCGTCTCCCACGAGCACTACGCGGTGATGGACGATGACACGCTCGAGCTCATCCCGACCCACGACGCCCCGCCCGCCCGCCTCAACTCCCCGTTCCCCGAGGCGTTGGTAGCCATATTGGGGCTGTTGGGGTCGGTCGATGTGTCCGTGTACAGTAACCTGCTGCTCGTCAAGAGGACGTGCGATGCCTTATTGACGGTGATGGTGGCCCACCCGGACGTCTCCCAGCACCTGTATGGCGAGGACTCCCTCGATCTGCTATGTAGCCTGATTGTCGGGATAGCGGTCGCCTGGGACGATGTGGTGGTGGTCGAGCACGACGCCCCCGCCCCCGCCGTCGACCAATCGCCCGAGCCCACCCTTACCATCCTCATGCACATCGTGACCCGGTTCATCGTCGACGGGCGGGCGGACGCCGCCGTCCACATCCTCGCCCACCTCGAGCACCATAGCAGGCCCACCCACCACTGCACCAGGGCCGCCATCCAGGTAGAGGTCCAGCGCCGCTTCCTGCTCCAGTGCCTCGACATGCTGGGCAGGGACGACGACCTAAGGGACGGCGTCACGACGCTCGAGGAGGTGTGCTCGATCATAGCCAGCCAGCTGTCGCTCTGGGCGAGCAAGGCGCTGGCCATCGATATGACCAATACAGACCCCACCCGCACGACGTCGGCCAGCATCCTCGCGGGCCAGAAACACGTACGATTTATAGAGTGTTTATTTCGGCTGTTTAACGGGACGGTGCCCGAGTCCGAGTTCACCCGGCCCGGGGCCGATACGTCAGGCATACTCATCCGGACGAGCTTCTTCCGCATCCTACTGACGGCGCTGCGGTCTGTGGGCGACGGGCCCCGCCTGGTGGCCATCATGGACGAGCTCAGACGTCGGCCGGTGTTCCTGACGTCTTTATATCTTGTCCGGCAAGATCTACTGTTTAGTGTTATTAACGCACTCGGCGCGCACCGCGACAACTACCCAGTCCACGCGGTGCTGCTACAGGCGTTGACCCTGACCATCGAGGCCCACCCCGGCCAGTCGTGGACGTCGGCCCTCCCCCGCCCACTGGTGAAGATCATCAGCGGGGGCGATCCGACGCAGAAGAGCATATCCCGCGACACCCTCAGTGGGCTGGCGGCCATGCCCGTCGAGAACGTGGTCGACGCGGTCCTCGACGCGGGCACCCACCCCTTCACCTCCTCCCAGATGGATGCCTTCCAAGAGTGGGAGGGGCAGGTTACGACAAGAGGGAACGCCGCACAGGACAAGATGTCCGCCACATGGGGGAGCCAGCTGCAGGGGCTACGGGCCAAGGTGGCGTCCCAGGTGGAGGCCTGTAGAGGGCAGATATCGAGCGTCGTGGGGCTACTGGGCCAACCGATGGTCGAGCTCAAGGCAGACTACGACGAGGCCACAAGCAAGCAGCTACGGGAGGAGCTATTCAACGCGAAGCGGGACCTGGAGCGGCCCAACATGCTCTGTTCCCGCACCCTCGGCCAGCGCCCCTCCGCCGTGTGCACCAAGGTCCGGGTCGGCCCCGGTCCAGGCCTACGTTGGGATGACCTCGACAGCGACACGGACAGCGACGGGGAGGGCGGGGGCACGGACCACGTCATATGGGGGCTGTGTCAACATGAAGGGAGGGAGCGGCAGAGACTGATGGTCAAGAGGCTCAGGAGGCCGCAGCATAGGAGGCCTGCCCAGCCCGTCGACGAGGAGGAGGCGCTGGAGGAGTTAACACGCGTGGTCGGGGGAAGGGCGGGGGCGACCGACATATCACAAGGACCCACCCCTACCCCCACCCGGCCGCCGTCCCCACCCACCCCGCCCCGCCCCGAATCCTCCACGCCCACCCCGACCGACGCCGCACCCGTCCGGGACGTCCTGCTCGAGGCCCCCTGTGTCATCGTGTCAGCCCTGACGGTCACCCCCGCCCAGCTCACCGTGTCTACCCTGGGCCTTGACGTCGCGATGGGCGACCCCGCCACGGCCGGCCTCCTGCCCCCCGTGCTGGCCGACGTCGTCGACTTGTGCGGGGGATTAGTCTCCACGGACGACGCGGTCATGTTCGGGAAGGCTCTCCGGTGCCGGACGAAGCGTGTGGCTCTCGCGGACATCCACGAGGTCCACCACCGTCGATTCCTGCTCCAGGACATCGGCATCGAGGTATTCATGGGGTCCCACGCCACCTTCATCGTTATGGACACCACTGGCACCCGGGACGCCGTCGTACGGAAGATCCTAGGCCTCAACCCGCCCAACCTTACCTTCCAGCCCCGAGACCTTGGGACCCGCCTCAAAGAGGTTACCGCCGCGTGGCAGGACAACCAAATGACCAACTTCGACTACCTCATGCGGCTGAACACGCTCTCGGGCCGCACGTACAACGATCTGACCCAGTATCCGGTGTTCCCGTTCATTCTGTCGGATTACACGTCGACGGAAATCGACCTCACCGACCCGACTGTTTATAGAGATTTATCGAAACCGATGGGTGCGCAGGACCCGACCCGGCTGGAGCAGTTCATGGCCAAGTACCACTCGCTGCGTGCGGACGGCGCCTCACTCGGAGCGGACCTCGGAGCGGGTGTCCTGGGCCGGTCCAAGCCCTACATGTATGGCACGCACTACAGCAACTCGGCCACCGCGCTGCATTACCTGGTGCGGCTCGAGCCGTACGCCAGCCGTGTCCGGGCCCTCCAGGGCACCTCTTGGGACGACCCCGACCGCATGTTCACGTCCATCGCGCGTCTCTGGCTGGGATCGTCCCGCATCTCCCGGTCGGAAGTGAGGGAGCTGATCCCCGAGTTCTACTACCTCCCAGACTTCCTGATGAACGTGTCCCGCTTCGACTTTGGGGTGCGGCAGGATGGAGAGCGCGTCAACGACGTCGTGCTCCCGCCATGGGCCCGGACACCCGCCGACTTTATAGCCATCCACCGCCAGGCCCTCGAGTCCCAGATCGTGTCGGCCTCGCTTCATAAGTGGGTCGACCTGATCTTCGGGTTCCGGCAGACGGGCAAGGCGGCCGTGGCTGCGTGCAACGTGTTCCACCCGATGACCTACCCCGGCGCCGTGTCGCTCGGGAAGATTGAGGACGCGGTCGACAGAGCGAGCGCTATCTCAATGACGCTCCACTTCGGGCAGTGTCCCCGGCAGATATTCACCAAGCCCCACCCCAAGCGACACAGAGATAAGACGGTCCCGACGATCCTCACGGGGCAGCTGACACCCACCCCCGCCCCGCCCCGCCCCCGCCCGCCGCTCAGACTCAGCGGGGGCATGCTGACGATGTGTTCGGGGCACCGAGGCCACCGCTCATCATGGACCTTCGTCACCCCGGCCGACGACCTCTGCACCATGTCGTGTTGCGGGCCCCACGTCGTGTCCGGGGCTCAGTCTGGCCTCGTGATCTTCTCCCGACAGCACGTCGACGCGTCCACCACTAATGTCCCCACCGTGATCCACGACACCATCACCACAGTCCACAGGGGGGCGGTGACGGCCATAGCGGTCAACACGGACTGGGACGTGGCGGTCACCGGGGACGACAAGGGGCTGTGCGTCGTGTGGAAGATATCGTCGCGGTCGGTCCGGATGAGGCGCACCCCCCACACCAACGCGGGCGGTGCAGTCACCTCAGTGGCAATCTCCCCAGTCAACGGCGACGTGGCGATCGGCAGTCGGCACAGGTTAATCTCCAACACCTCCACGGTCAACATCTGGTCCATCAACGGGGTCCACCTGGGGATGACGCCTGTCGGGCTCGCGGACGTCACGGCGATGGCCTTTGTCGAGGCGCCCACCGGCCATGGAGGCAGGCGGCTGGCGTGCGGGTTGAGCAACGGGAACATTGACCTGGTCGGTCTTGACCCCGGGCAGTCCAGCCTACCTGTGGTGGCGACCTGCGTTGGGGACGGCAAGCTAGGAGCGGTGACGCTGCTGGCGGCGACTTCAGGCGGGCTACACGCTGAATATGAGGGTGGTGAAGCCCGTGCGTGGGCCGCAAAGAAGAAGAAGTGATGTTCATAGCTAGATACGTGTAAATTACCATGTACATCGCGACCTTGCGGCCCCATGATTTGGGGATGTCATTTGAGTTTTTTTTGCCAACGGATAGCATCTCGAGAAAACACGACAATGCCAATGAAAGTGCCCGAAACGCTTAGAAGGCTCACATACACCATTGAAAGGCACGAGGAGCTGCAGTCCATCAACCCTGTCGTCTCGTACTCCCTTCTTCTTCACGCACTCCAGCAAGCGTTCGCTCTTCGTGGGCAAGGCAAAGCCACAGACGTAGAAAGCACCAAATGTCTGCAGGAATGGATGGATCGCATCGAGAACCTTCCCGAGAGACAGATTCCCAAGCCCGAGGCGGCCAAGAAGCTCGAAGCGTTCGCTGTTTCAGTCTTCATCAACGCAGACAGAGCGGACAAGAGCGGGCAGCACGGGAAGGCCACCGCACAGAAGTTCCGCGCCGCGGCGTGCTTCCTCGAGGCCCTAAACGCCTACGCGGATCATGTTGACCTGGAAGTTTATGCCGACAAGATCAAGTACTCGAAGTTTAGGGCGGCAAAGATCATGCAGTCAGTCATGACGGGCGACGAGCCAGAGGGCCCACCGGTGATCACCGACGAGGAGCGCGCCATCCGGGATCAGCTCGACGCGCTCGATGGTTCAATGCTGCCCACCGTTGGCGGCGACATTGACGATATCATCGATGACGTCGGCTACAGCCAGGACGGGCCGCCCGAGGCGACACAGGAGCCGAAACAATCACCACCGCAGTTCCTGCCCAAGGTCGCCGAGCCCGAGCCCGAGCCCATGCCGGTGCAGACCCCGGCAGAGCTGACGCCAGAGATGGTGACTCAGCTGCAGCGGTATATCAAGATCGTGAACTCAGCGATCGACTTTAAAGACCTCAAGGGGGCCCGGGATAACCTCAAGCTCGCGCTGGACGTGCTGCCGGCACAATAAACTATGTTGATACAATGTTGGGTTGGGTTGGCTGTCGTCGAGGATCTTGACGCAGTGGGCCATGCACCAAGAATAAGTCACTAACCTACAACTAACCGGTTTACACATCGCCGAGGAAGTCCGCCTTCTGTGGGGGCCTGGCCTCGCAGATCACTCGCTCGCCCGACCTGACGCGCCACTTCCGCACGCCCCAAAGAGCGTTGGCCACGACCAGCACCGCGACGAGCAGCAGGCATGATACCACCCACGTGGTGATGGGGGTGGGCATCAGCCAGTCCGAACAGGAGACAGTGATGTCAGGCAGGCCCGCGATGGTGAGCCAGCCGACCACATACGCTACGGGCACAGTGATGAGGATGATAATGACGCCCATGGCCTGGGCAGCGATGTGCGGCATCGTTGGGATGATAACGGTGATCCAGCCGGCCTTTATGGTGCCGATCAGGACACCAAATAAACACGGGGCCAGGCAATAAACTGGGGGGTATAAGGCGTGGACGATGAGATATTGTCTGGTGGGGACGGGTGTGATGATGTCGGCCATGAACGTATCATCTGACATCTCGGCCCAGGGAACAACGGAGGCGGCGGCAGCGTACGCGAGGCCGGACGCAGCACCGAAGAGGAAGCCGTCGTACTCATCGCCTATGACTGGCGCCAGGGCTAGGAGCGGTGTGATGAGAGGGATGGCGTTGACGAAGACGAACATGAGCCACACGTTGGGGATGCAGAAGTAGCTGAGGGTGCCGAGGGCCACGGCGAGAACAAGCCAGCCCGACGGACCGATGTGAACGGGGTTGATTGAACGAGCCAGTGTGTACCATAACACGGCCGCCGAGATGAGTGTGAAGGTGTTGGAACCAAACAGAACGGACACACCAAACGCGACGAGGCTCATAACAGCGAGCGGGACGTGGAAGAGGCTACGGGCTACCCACAGGGGTACGGCGGTCGTGAGGGGGCTGAGCGTGTGATGAAAGCTAAGGGGGAAGGCTGTGCCCTCCAAAAAGGCGAAAGGAGAAGTCTTTTGTGCTATGAGAAGCGATATGACGGCGAGGACGACGCCAACCGTGATGGTGACTATAGATATGAATAGCAGGCCAGTCAGGGCGATGCCCATGTCGATAAATGGCAGAACGTCGTAGTTGTCGCGTACGCAAAGAAGGAACAGCAACGAATACCAGTATTCTTTGGCAGGGTTGAATATCAGAGCGGGAACACCGATACATACGAGGACTCCAACCAGCGCAGCCAGTGGGAACACTATGGCACCGATTCCTCCAGCGATGATGTTGCGCGGTAGGTCGCTGCCCTTCCTTGCTCCCGCATTCTCCTGTTCATCGTCGTATTTTACATCATACAGAGGGCCCATGTCTGGATCCTGCCCTTGCATGATCTGCTGTGTTGTCTTGATTATTCTGTGGGATGCTTTAAGAGATAATCTCCACGCACTAGAAAATGAAGAGTTGCGGCCGCCATTGTTCTTTGGTTCAACTAGATGGGCTCAAGCGACAGCTTTTCTGGCCTGAAATCTCCTTCATCTCACGGTCACAGCGCTCCATAAATACAGCTCAGTGTAGTTTCAAGCTCGTCGGGATTGGGTTGACTAGGGAGGTTAAAACCACTTGCCGCCATGGGAGTGTTGAGGGTCATCCACACCGTATATAAATCGACTGATTGTCGAAACGATGATGGCCTCCAAGTTCATCGAGAGTCAGGGGTGGGGGGATAGCCTCCTCCCTGACGAAGATCTGGCAGGTTTAGAACTGGATAGTCCGCCAGCTGGCCCTGGAGACTTTCACACTCAAGTGATTGAAGAAGATGCGGGACAACTGGAGGCCCAAGAGGCCCTCCAGATTCCTACACCAGCCCACCAGAATGCGAATGGGCCAAGTACTGGTGACGTGCGGGATCCATTCACCCATAACCCCGTGGGCTTTGTCCAGTCCTTCTTTGACGTCACGTCTGCCGATGTCTTCAAGAGATCCGCTCACACATTCATATTTTCCTCCAAGTGGCTGCATCAGCTGGACGGACGTCCTGATCTCTGGGGCCCTGTCTGGTTCTCGTTCACACTGTCAATTGTTCTCGGCATCGTCGGCCATATTTCAGCCATTCTCTACGGCATCCTCACTCATGCTGCCCAGCCCAAGTCCTACGATTTCTACCGCTGCGTGTCGTCCGTGAGCATCATATTCACGTACCAGGTGCTCTCTGTGGCCATTCTGTACGGCTACTCCTTCCTCGTTGGGGCCGTGGCCGACGTGATGCAGATCATCGCCATCATCGGGTACTCCCTCGTGCCCTGGATCATACTCTCCCCTCTAGCAGCTATACCGGTGTTCGTCGTCTCATATGGGGGCTGGGCGGCGGCTACCGTGGTATCATCGGTGTTTATCATTCGCGCGCTGGTGCCTGTTTCCCAGAACCCCCAGTCGCACTCGAGAACGGGGTTGATCGGGATGATTGCCGTTGTTCTCGCCATCCAGCTGGTGTGGCAGCTAGCATTGAGGTATGTTGTGGGTTACTCCACCACGTCTTTTGCCGGAATAATGGAGGCGCGGAAGGCGATCGAGGACGAGCTGTTAACCAGACACCAACCGTGAGGGGGTGGGGCCGATGGGATATAAACTTGCTCACGGCCGATTTATCTCGCACGGTGCTATATAGCCTTCCATCATCATAAACTAGTCCCACAGGGTCCACCAGTGTCAACCCTCCCACACGGGGGTTGGGGGCGACCGGCACGGCGGGGTGACCGGACGGGGTGGGGTCGCCCGGCGCGGCTCTGTGGTGTACGGGCGCCAGTCGCCCTCCCTGGTCTCTTCCTTGGACTGGCGGTCAGGGGCCGTGGCCGGGGCAGCAGTGGCCTGCCGTGACGATGATTGGATGGCCTTCCGGGTGGCGACAACCGCCCGCATGCGGTCAGCAGCGGCCTTAACGTCTGAAACAGGCATGCCAGATGGTGACTTTTGTGCTTTTGCGAGCTTGGCCCACGCCAATTGGACAAAGTCGGGGGCCTTCTTTCCAAGAAACATATTGGCAGTCTCCATGATCTTTCCAGCATTCAAACGGCCAGAAAACGTTGCAGCTATAGTACTACTAGCGATTGGGTCGCTATGACCAAGAATCGTCTTCACCTGAGCCTCGATCCACTTTGAAAACCATTTTTTGTCGACATTCTTCATGTCAATTGGCGTCTTACATCCTGGAGGTATTCTACTGGATGCAGAGGACTGGTTTCGTTTCTTAAAACGTGAATCCTGAGCAAGAGTCGATCCTGTGAAGCGAATTGGCATTTCGCTTTGTTCGATTTACGTTCGATTTAGGATTCAACGTTGTTCTTTCCGACATGAAACCGGCAATGCCGCTAAATACCGTCTAGCATTATGGTAAGCTGACATATATTGCAAATCTTTTGGGCTCCCAATACTTCGATTTGGAAATTATTGATAAGCATGCAGCAGGACTTTTACAGCGTCCTGAATGTACCGCGTGACGTAAGTACTCCATATGCCGCATAACACAGGCTACTGAAGAAGACATAAAGTCCGCTTTCCGCAAGCTTAGCCTCGTCTATCATCCAGATCGCAACAGAACAAACCGGGATGCTGCTGCCAAGGTGTTTGCGCAGATTAACGAGGCATATACGATCCTTTCCGACCCTCTCGAGCGCGCCATGTTCGACGAATTCGGCTACGACGCCGTCACTGGCCGCATGTGTCTCTCCACAGTGAAAGTCCCCGCCCGTACCCGTGACACACGCGACGTGCCGGGCACTGTGGCATGTGAGTGCCGCTGGCCGACGTCCCTCACGACCCTTTCTGATCTGTGGGCCCCACGTCCGGCGTCATCGGTCGCCCCGGGTGTCTTCAACGTTACTTCACAGACTGGTGTTGGTGGGGCGATGGTCAAGCTCCAGCATGGGTCCGCCGGTACCACTGTGGACGTGTGTCGGGGCCACCCCGGGACATCCTCGGCGTCTGGGTCGTGTTCGGTCGGCCTCACCCTCCCCCGAATTGCCGGCGAGCACCAACCCCTTCAGGTCCACGGTGCAGTGAGTCGCCAGACAGTGTTCGGGCCGGTCAAGGCCTCGGTCGTCGTGCCGGTCGACCCCACCGGTGCCTGCCTCACCGTCCAGGCGTCCCGCACGCTGTCCCCGATGATCGCTTTGACGTCCACAGCAACTGTAGCAAAGGAGGATCAGTCCCTCCGTCTCGCCTTGTCCCGACAGGCCACGTTCGCCACGGCAGAGCTCGGCGGCGAGTACTCGCTGTCGTCCCGGTCCATCGTCGCCACCTACCTCAAATACGCGGTCGAGATCAGCGAGACACAGAAACTCTCCACAAAGCTGTCGTTTGGGGCCATTACACGCCTGGCCACCGCATATACGGCCAAGTCTCACCTGTCCACCCTCAGACTGCTCTGGACGGTCTGTCGCGACAGTACCGGCGTCACACTTTCGTTCGCCCGCACCAGCCAATTGTTTATATTCCCATTTATAGTTAAGGGTCGCCCGACCGTCCGGCGTCTGGCCCTCGCCTACGGTATCCCCGTCCTGACCCTGCTAGCGGCGCGGTACATGATCATCGAGCCCCTGCGCCTCGCCCGTCGGCGCCGCACGATCACGCGGATTAAGGTAGAGCAGGCCGCGTCTCTGGATGCGATGAAAGATGAGGCCGCGCGGGCTGTGGAAGTCATGCGGTCCTCCGCCGAGGCGGGGGCGAGTGTGGAGCGTGCCCGGCATGGCCTCATCATTGAGGAGGCCTTCTTCGGGCCCACCAAGGCTCTCGGGCGCCGTCACGCCAGGTCCCATGGGGTGGTCCTTTCCCAATGGCCCCGAGCCATCGATGTCACCGTGCCGCTGCAGCACATGGTGGAGTCCTCGAGGCTCCTCATTGCTGGTGGGTCAACGAAAACGGCGATGATAGGTTTCCACGATCCCTGCTTTGGTGAGGGGAAGTCGATTTATATCAGATATCTATTCGGTCAGCGGGAGCATGCCGTGTGCCTGAGAGACGGAGATCCGATCACCCTCCCGATGGAGAGCCACATGATTGAGTGAATAGCGGGGTGCATGTGAATAAACGATTACACCGGATGACACACTTTATAGATGTTGACACTTTTTGACACAGTTGACATCTTTTGCTCAGAACGTGTGCCGCTTGCGGGAAATCAACGACCTCCACGACTTTTACTTGGTGTTCCAGTTCCCGTGATCAGAGGGTCATTATTGGCTCTGCACGTTCAATTTTTCGGCCAAAGCCATCCCTAACAATATCATCTGCGTCTTTTCATTTTTGATCATCGAATGTAGCGCCTGGCAGCCTTTACGAAGTGTATGAATGGTGTAGCATTGCTTTAGTCACGATTCGGACAACACTCTTCAATGGTGAGTTCTCTTCGTTGAGCTGGACACAGCCTTTTGTTTTTGTGAGATCGATATCACCGACACCCGACCGACCTACCCCTAAACCCACGGCCCATGGAACCGCCATCTCAATCACAGCATTTTCACAGGCAACTGAATGCTGTTCGTTCCCGTCATTTGCGGACCTGCCTGATGATTATTCGCGACACCCAATAATCAAACCTGTGTGTAAATGTCACACATGGCTGTCCAAGCTTTACCCACTCACCATGCGCACGTTGTACTCCACACCGATTATATAAATCACTGATCAAACGAGCGCATTGTTCCCCTGCGTCTGCTGAAACGTCCATGGTCGTACCCGTTGACCTGGAGTGGTGGAACGAGTGCTTTGACCGGGGGAGCGAGTTTTCATTCTTCGAGTCGCTTTCTCCCTTGTTTTACGTGCTTAGTATCCTCGCAATCATGCTTTCAGGCTGCTGTCTGAGCTGTTTCCGTGCCGTCCACTGCGGAGAGCGCAAGAATCTGGTATGTGCCCCTTCCCCTGCCCCCCCGCTCACCCAGACATTCATTCTCGCCCTAGCTCAGTTCCTCGTGTGCTACGGCTTTGTGCTCATGTCCAACGAGTTCGTAACGTACGGCAAGCGTCTACTCGGCGACACGCGGTGCAGCACGAACCCCAACGGCATCTCTGGGCACGTCAACTTCTATTCCCTCTCCCTTGCATTCCTCTTGCTGATCGCCACGCCCCAGCCCTTTGGCCAAGTGAAGAGATTCGGCCGCACCGTCAGGTATGTTGTCGCGTGCACCGTGCCGCTGTCCGTCGTCATTGCCTCGTCCATGATCGTTCTTTCCGAGACTTATCTCGGCGGCTACCACACGCCCCAACAGATGACACTCGGTTTAACATCAGCCGTCGGTTTATTTCTATTTTTTCGGATAACTGTATATCCCTGGATGAGCCCCGCCCGCCCCGTCTCCCACCATTGGGCAGCCCCCACGTTCGTCGCCGCTCTGGCCGTCACGGGTGCCTATCTGTGTGGTGATGTGTCCGCGGAGGCGACCGTCATGCCGATAGTGCTGCTGATGGTGTCGATAATACTGTTCACATTGAGATACTGGGTGCAGGTGGCCCCGGGCGCGATCAGCACGGGGTTTAGGAAACTCAAGAAATGGTCCGAGGATCAACCCAACACCACCCCGGACGGCACCGACGACCAGACCCCCCGAGACCCCCCGATGGACGCGGACCTCGACGCCGGGATAGAGAACATGAGGCAGTTCCTCGCCAGTCTGACGAGCGACAGGCAGGCACCCGAGGAGGAGGTCAATGAGAACGGCCGCCCCAGTTGGTGAGGGGAGAGGGTCTGCTTCTGCCTCTCGTCGTGTTGGGTCCGGTGAATTGTGTAAATCGACACCTCTGCGTTGGTGTGGCCGTCAAGGTCTGGTTTCTACACGTGTCGAATCCACAAAACAGCGCCTTCTTCGATGACATGGCGGGTGACTCACTCATAACCAGGTGCCGAGCTCACCACAGTGTGCACAGGGTTCCCCGCATCACACTCTTCCGAGGATGGGCGGCCCGGGCTTCCGGGCACACTCTTTATGTCGCTCTTTATCTTCCACCACTTATATTATTCTCGTACCCTGCCCGATCGCAAAATAGTTGAAAAAAAGCCGGTGGCAGGCGCATGCATTTAACGCCTCTATCTATCTTACCCCGAGTTTTCAGTATTGAAAATCAGGTAGCGCAAACACACATTCGAAAAAAACGTCAAATGTTGGTTAACAATCCCAAATCATCTTATTCAGGTTCTGCGGTTGTGAAGGCTTTGGTGCTGAGATCCACGAGGTGAATGAGGTGGTCGTCCGCGCTACGCGCGAGACCAAGCTCCTTGAAGTTGCCAGACCGACCAAATTCGAACTCTCTTCAAACGGCAAGCGTATTGAGATCATGGTGAAGACTGGGTTTGACATCAAGCCCTGCGGTGTGCCCGATTTCTTCTGGGAAGCGCTCGGTGTCTCTGTGAGCGACTGTCGCGGCCTTCTCGTCGCTACCCTGCTCAACGCGCTGTACACCATCAAGCCTTTCGACTCCCGGGCGGAGAACGACATGGTTATCTGGAAGTTTATGGATGAGATTGGGATCGGGCTGCTCGGTAGGGTGCAGTTCATGACTGGGCTGAGATGGTTCGGGGCTGGCGGGTACAACGCAGACAGATCCGACGAGGCCAAGCTGATCCAGATCAGGGAGACACTCCAGGGGAGCAACCCGCTGCACAAGTAGGTGGTGGATGGAAATAAAGGCTTAGCTTTGGTTTGTTTTTTGGGATTTTTTTTTCCAGATTCGGAGATCGTTGACTGTGGAAGACGAGGGTTTAGTGGTACCGGCTCAAAGTAAAAGATAATCGCGAATCGTGACACACGCATGGGAAGGAACCGTGGTGCGCCATGCGACACGGGCCTCGGCGGGTTCGGGCCCGGGTCTCTTGGGATGGCCTCTGCAGTGGCCGAATGATGATATGGCTGAGATTTGAGACGTGTGGGATACGGTCACACGCGTGGACGTCCGGTACCGGCTGATAGAAGTCTATGGCGTCCTTGAGCTGCCGAGCCTTGTCGGAAGGGGATTGCCAAATAAATTAGTTTTATATAGTTGTTTGGGTGCAGACTAGGTGCTATTCGTTGCCTCAACCGCAACTGTAAGCAACATTCTTGCTGTTAACCTGATGTTAATACAAGCTCGTCAGACACGCAAAAAACAAAAATGGAGATTCCGGCTTTCGACATGGAGGAGAAGGCCGCAGACTGGCTGCAGCTGCACAGCGCCGACTTCTTTGAGGAGTTGGATGCGGCATTTTACGACATGTTCAATTTCAACACCCAATTTTTGTCGCGCAGCCTGAGTGTTCAACGGTCGTTTCTTCGCTGTGTGCGAATGACCGTTCTACACCTCATACGCATCCGCCTCTCTCTTTCTCCGTCCGCGAAGGTGGACCATCTCATCTCGTCCCGCCAAAAGAAGAACGGGCCGATCCCCGCCCACACCGTGTTCTACAAACTGGCCAAGATCTCCGCCATGATGGCCACGGAGCCCGCCCTCACTCATCTACTCAAGCTGACCAACGCCATGGCTGTCGAATCCCATGCGTTCGTCGACATGAACGTGCTCGGTGGTGACAGCTCGGCCATGCTCACTCCCTTGGCATCGTGCCTGGCGACGCTGCAGAATATGAGCGAGGCATGGAGCGACGTGCAGACGGCGTGGGGTAGATTGGACGAGATGGCACGGACAGGTGAGACGGAGGAGGAAGAAGAAGGGCAAGAACAAGAGCAGGAGGAGGGGGACGTTGATATGACTGGTGACGACGATGAGGAGGAGGAGGAGGATAAGGAGGAGGAAGGGGATGAGGCCCCTGCCGTGCGTGTTCGCGGCCTTCTCCCGTCCGACAGCCTCCCTAACTGTTACTGGCTGACGGTCGGGGACTTCAACAGATGCCGGGCGTACGTCGCCAAGGCCATGGCTGAGGGCCGTGATCGCGTCTC
>PPCM01000660.1_pt1 | contig 24252 bp, 27 predicted proteins | sample 1555541 | NCBI WGS metagenome assembly PPCM01 (sample SAMN05284479, study PRJNA326546) | Marine sediment metagenome, whole genome shotgun sequencing project. | isolation source: marine sediment | place: Germany: Wadden Sea | collected 2012-09-05 | reverse complement strand
GGGATAATCAGTTCGTTTTCTCTCTGCTTAAAAATATTTAGATGCGTTTGCCCTGCAGAACAAGTAAAATAAAGTGAATTATTTGTAAATTTGCATTATTAAACCGTTAAAATATTTAATATTGTAAATAGTTTGTGAGCCGATACAGAAGCATATTGTTAAAATATTGGGGCTACGATAAATTTCGAGCTCTTCAGGAAGAGATAATTGAGTCTGTTGCAGAAGGAAAAGATACTCTTGGATTAATGCCTACTGGTGGTGGTAAATCAATAACTTTTCAGGTCTACAGTTTAGCTACTCCAGGGGTTTGCCTAGTTATTACTCCTTTGATAGCTTTAATGAAAGATCAGGTAGAGAATCTTCAAAAACGTAAAATTAAAGCTGTAGCAATTTATTCAGGTATGACAAAGCGCGAAATCGAAATCGCTCTGAATAATGTAATTAATGGTGACTATAAATTTTTATACTTATCTCCAGAGCGTTTGCAAAACTTTTATTTTCGTGAGCGTTTAAAGGATATGAACGTAAATCTTCTTTGTGTCGATGAGTCTCATTGTATTTCTCAATGGGGTTACGATTTTAGACCCTCGTACATGGAAATTGCTAATGTTAGAGAACAATTACCTGATGTGCCAGTACTTGCGTTAACTGCAACAGCAACACCAAAAGTTGTTGTCGATATTCAGGATAAACTAAAATTCAAAGAACACAATGTTCTGCAAAAGAGTTTCGAACGTAAAAATCTTGTTTATTATGTTGTAAATACTGAGGATAAAATCAAGAAATTGTTCCAATTAGTAACTAAAGTTGAGGGAAGTGCTGTTGTTTACGTTAGAAATCGTCGTAAAACTAAAGAATATGCTGCCCTACTTCAGAAATATAAATTCTCAGCTGATTATTATAATGCTGGTCTCGATTCAAAATTAAGAGCCGAAAAACAAGTCGCCTGGCAATTAAATAAAATCAGAATTATGGTTTGTACTAATGCTTTTGGAATGGGGATAGACAAACCAGATGTGAGACTTGTAGTTCACATGGATTTGCCCGACTCGCTTGAAGCATACTATCAGGAAGCCGGACGTGCCGGTCGTGATGGGAAAAAAGCTTGGGCTTTCTTGTTGACAAATAAATCTGATAGTATTCAGATGAAAAAGAACATTACAATGTCTTTTCCTGAGTTAAAGAAAGTTCTTAATGTATATAATTCTGTATGCAATTTCTTAAATATTCCTTATGGAGCAGCAAAAGGAGCCGATTTTCCTTTCGATATTTATCGATTCTCTAAGAATTTTAAAATAGATGTACTTACAACTTATAACTCAATAAAAATTCTCGAATCAACAGGAATGTTGTCATATACAGAAGATGCAAACACCACTTCGAGAATAATGTTTATTGTAAATCGTGAAGATTTATACCGTTTTCAGGTCGAAAATCAAAAGCTCGATAGTTTTATTAAAGTTCTTCTGAGAACATATACTGGAGTTTTTAACGACTTTGTTAATATTAGTGAGGAATACCTTGCAAAAAAAACCGGGACTAATTCAGAGTTGATTATCAATCTGTTAAAAGCGTTACGTGAATATAAAATTATTAAGTATATCCCTAGAATAAAAAAGCCTTTAATCCACTTTATGAGCGAAAGACTCGAAGATAAAGGAATTTTATTCGATAAAAAAGATTTACAGGCTCAAAAAGACAGAACACTGGACAGATTAGAGTCGATGCTTATTTATGCTACTAGCTCAAATAAGTGTAGAAGTCAGCAATTACTTGCATATTTTGGAGAGACAGACAATAACCGTTGTGGTAGTTGTGATGTCTGTACGCGCCGAAATTCACTTGAGATGAGTAAGTATGAGTTTGATATTATTTTAGATGAAGTTAAAAATATTATTAACTTAGAGCCGTGTTTATTAAACGAATTAGTCGATAAAATTGATTTCGACGAATCAAAGATTATTAAGGTCATTCAATGGCTGTTTGAAAATAAAAAAATACAGTACGATGAAAAACAGAGGCTTCAATGGATTAAAAACTAGATTTACCTTATTAACTATTATAGGTATTCTTTTTAGCTTTTCTTATGTGATGACATCTTGTGCATCAAGTGAAATCGCAGATTCTGCAGATGTTAATCAGGCAAAAATTCACCAGTATTATTCTGTTAAGTATGATGCTAATGGTAATGATGAATACGAAGTAGAAGCTCAGTTTCGTTTTGGAGGAAACAAAGGAACAACTCTAAGATTATCTGCTCCAAGCAATATTTATGTGAACGATGAAGAGCTAACAGAACAAAGCAATGTGTTGCGAGGATGTTATTATAATATAACAGTAGCCGAAGGCAATACATTCAATTTTAAGTTCGTTGATACTGAAGATAAGGAATACATAAATGAGTGTAAAATTTTTAAAGTTGAGCTTCAGCCAATTGATGAGATAATAGTAGATAAAGACCATAATATCAAATGGATAGGTCAGCTATTAATGAAGAATGAAACAATGCTTTGTGTTATAGAAGATAACGAAGGAAATACAGTTTCAGCTACCAGTGATATTGTTGGAAGCGAATCTGTAAAAGTGAACGCAGAGGATATGGAATTACTAATAGAAGGTAATGGTCAGATATATCTTGAAAGATCTTCGTATTTTGATGCAAAACAAGCAGCTGAAGAAGGCGGGCAGATTTACACAGAATACAAATCGTCAGAGAAATCAATTAAAATTAAAAAAATAAATAAACCAGAGGTATAGAGATGAAAAGAAAAGGTTATAAAGTAATAATTCTGATTGTGATATTATCGCAGGGTTTGATGTTTTGTGGAAAGACTGATGCCGACTTACAGTGGGAAGAAGATTTACAAGCATTTTGGATTCCTGTTGGCTCTGATTATCAGATTTTAGCTGATATGCCCTCCTATTTGTTTTTAGAAGATAATCGTGGAGCGTCTTTTTTAGCAAGTTTCGAAGCTCCTGACAGCTTTAGTTATGAAGTTAAACGCGGACAGCTTAAAATATACTACGACAGAGCACCTGATTATTATATTGGTTATGATAAGTACAATAGTAGGAGTTTATTCAGAATAAATTCATTTAATGATAATGATACAATTGTAGATCTAATTCAATTCTTTAGCTCAGGATATCAAAAAGACTTTTACTTTAAGAAAAGTTATATGTTGGATGAAGACGAAGATTTTTAGATTCTGTTCCATATTCAAGTATCAATTGCCATGATTTACAGAATACAACCTTTAGCTTCTAAGCTAATTGCTCCTTGCCCCTTGTTCCTTGAATCTTGAATCTTGACTCTTGTTCCTTGAATCTTGAATCTTGACTCTTGTTTCTTGTTCCTTGAATCTTGTTTCTTGAATCTTTATTATTTATATGTTATATAATACCCAAAATACTTAGGTACTATCAACAAAGTTCAGTAATTTTGCACATAATTTAAAATGTAAGAAAATGATAAATACACCAATTGAAAAGAAATATGTTGATGCCGAGATTGAAAAATCTGGATTAAAAGATTTAGGTAAGGCTACAATTCGTGAGATTGTTGGACTTGTAAACAGAATTCAAGCAGAATCCGGAGTTGACTATATGAGAATGGAAATGGGTGTGCCTGGATTAGCTCCACCACAAATTGGTATTGATGCCGAAATCGAAGCATTGAAGTCTGGTGTTGCTTCAGATTATCCTATGGTTGATGGTGTTAAAGCATTAAAAGAAGAATCATCAAAATTTATCAAGAACTTTATGGGAGCTGAGGTCTCTCCTGCTTCATGTATTCCTACAGTTGGATCAATGCAGGGGGCATATGCGACTTTCCTTTTATGTTCAAATATCGATAAAAAAAGAGATACAGCTTTATTTATTGACCCTGGCTTTCCTGTGCAAAAGCAACAGTTTAAAGTTATGGGACATAAATATGCAAGTTTCGATGTTTATAATTATCGTGGCGAAGCTCTTCGCAATAAATTGGAATCATTTTTAGAAAAAGGAAATATTAACTCAATTATATATTCAAACCCTAATAATCCAAGTTGGATTTGTTTTACAGAGGAAGAATTAAAAATAATTGGTGATCTTGCAAACAAATATGATGTTATTATAATCGAAGATCTTGCTTATTTTGCAATGGACTTTAGAAAAGATCTTTATCATCCAGGACAAGCGCCTTATCAGGCATCTGTAACAAAATATACAGACAATTATATCTTGTTAATTTCTGGTTCTAAGGCATTTAGTTATGCTGGACAACGTATTGCAGTAACTGCTATTTCCGATAAATTATTCAATCGTAATTATCCCGATTTGTTAGAACGTTTTGGTTGCGAAGGATTTGGATATACATTTGTTCTTAGAATAATTTATGCTTTAAGTTCTGGTGCTGGTCATTCTACACAGTATGGATTAACAGCAATGTTTAAAGCTGCTAACGAAGGACGTTTCGACTTTATAAACGAAGTTAAGGAATATGGCAAAAGAGCTGAAATAATGAAAAAAATGTTTCTCGATGCTGGGTTCAATATTGTTTATGATAAAGACCTTGACGAAGATATTGCTGACGGATTCTATTTTACAATCTCTTATCCAGGACTTTCAGGTGGTGAATTAGTTCGAGAGTTATTGTATTATGGAATAAGTGCAATCTCATTAGATAATACTGGTAGTTTAAGATCTGAAGGTCTTAGGGCTTGTGTTTCACAAATTACTCCTAACAGAATGTCAATTTTAGCTGAGAGAATCGAAATTTTTAAACTCAATCATTCTGCTTAATGGGATTAAAAGTAGATTCTACTTTAGATATTGATTCTACCCTGCTCTTATTACAAGAGAAATACCCTGATTTAAAAATAAAAAAGTCTGGTAAACGAGCAATTATTATTCTTAATGGCAAAATTGCTGCTGTAGTAAAATTCCGTAAAAAAGGTACTACTGTGCATGGAGACTTAAATCTTAACGATGCTATGAATATGACATTTTTTGTTTTAGGCGTAGTATTTGGAATAATTGGTCTGCTAATATTATTTCCAGTGCTTTGGATAAGTTTAAATAAAAAGATAAAATCTTTTAAAACAGAGGTTTATAATGTCCTTAACAATTAGTAAAGAAGTAGAAATAGATTATAAAATTGAACCTTTTGTAAAGATTTTTCAGGATTACACAGATTCATTTTTAGAAAGTGCAGATGATTCGAACACCAAAGAAAACATCCTGCTAAAGATAAATCACAGTTTACGAGTATTTAAGAATGCCGAAAATATTGCAAAATCTCTAAAATTAGATTCCAGAGGTGTTTTTATCGCTCAACTGGCAGGTTTATTTCATGATATTGGGCGTTTTAAGCAGTTTACAGTTTACAAAACTTTTAAAGATAACGATTCTCTGTATCATGGCGAATTAGGCGAAACTATTCTAAGAAATGATAATTTATTGCCTGATCTCGATAAGGATATCTTTGAGATTATTTGCGATACTACATATAATCATGGATTAATTCGAATTGTCAGAGAAAACGATGCTTCCCTCCTGTTTTCTAAAATTGTTAGAGATGCCGATAAAATTGACATTTACAAAATTGTTGCAAAATATTACCTTGAACCTGGTCCAAGAAACATTGCTCTTGAATACGGACTTGAAGACTGTCCAGAAATTAGCCCTTTGGTGATTGAAAAGTTTAGAAACAAACAAATGATCAACAAAGAAGAGCTTAACTTCCTCAACGATTTTAAAGTAATGCAACTTGCCTGGATATTTGACCTTAACTTTGAGTATTCACGTGATTATATTATTTCGAAAGACTATTCTGAAATTATTGTCAAAACTATAAAAGGTAAAAATTGCCAAAAAATAGCTAAAGAATTGCTGATCTTTACTATTGATTAAACAAAATACTTTTACTTTTCTACTATTTTAACCTTACCATTTTTACCGTTTATTTTGATAGCCGGTGCCTGAATATACCAATTTAAATATTTTGCAGGATAGTCAGATCTTTTAACGTAGTAGTTGTTTCCTTTTAATACAATATGAGTTTCAAGTTTTATAGAGTCTTGCCAAAAATATGTGCCATGCTCATCGAGAAGTTCCTCAGCCATTTCAAGGACTTCTGCAGGTTGAACTTTAAGTTTAGAGTTTTCGGAGTCTTTAGAAATGTAAAATATTTTTGGTGAACATGCAGACATTGCAATTCCAACAATACAAATAATAAATAAGGTTTTTTTCATGGGATGTATAATTTTAATTATTTCAAATTTAGTTCTTTTATGTCTTCTTCAATTTCAATATTATTTAATGATGTTTTTCCTTTTTTGAAACTATCAACATCATAAAAGCTGGACTCTGTGTGTAAGCTTGTTAGTTCATTCTAACTTTCTCTATTGTAATCAAAACTATCCATTAGTGTTTATTTTATTGTTTGAAAAAGAGCTCTCGCATTTGCGATGTTTAGGTAAAGATATATGTAATTTTCTGTAATCCAAAATGTAGTATGGCGAGAGCATAATTAAGCTGCAAATCGTAGGAATTGTGGGTCAATAGTAAGTGTCTGTATACGCATTTAATTGAGAGATTCTAGAATTGATTTTTATCCCTTTCACGCCAATTTTGGATATACATTGCTAGCAGCAATTCTTTTATTCTCAATAGTATTTTTCAATTCCTCCAAATCCTTTAATCTGTTTATTTTCTTTTATCTTGTCGATAAAGTTATTTAATCGTTTTTTAAATTCATCAGGTCGTTTTCTTGCACTGTTAATGTATGCAATTCTGATTCGTTTATAGGACTCTGAAAATAATTGATAATTCTCCCAAACACTCTTATCTGATTTTATCCGCTTTATGATGTCTTTAGGGAAAACGAATTTTTGTTGAATTATTTTTAAAACTTCGTCTTTAATTGAATTGTGAATCAAGTTGTTTTCGAATAACCATTTCAAACGTTCTACATTTGGCTGTGAGAAAGAAGAATTTTTTCTACGTTTACAAAATCTTTGGATAATAGTTTCTTTATCTAATGATTTCACAGTACTATCAATCCACCCAAAACATAGAGCTTCTTCAACTGCGTCATTATATAAGATTCGCTCTTTGCCTGTCTTTTTTAATGGATATTCTAACCAAATATCATCCTTAGTCTCAAAATTGTCTTCGAGCCATTCTCTCCATTTCTGCCTTTCTGTAAAATATTTGGTTTCCATTTTATTCATTTCTTAAATTATGACTAAAGGATGGCAGTATGAAACATAAACTTATCACCCCACCAAACCGTTGATTAAATATTATCACGCTTAAATATAGCACTATTCGCGAGTGTTGTCTAAATATGCTACAAGTTATACATAAATTCATAAAGTCACAAAGAAAACAACGACCTCTCTTTTCACTTTATGTGTTTGAACCTTATAAGTATTATCCTCAAAAGGGTCTCCAACATAATTAATAGGATGCTTTAGGAATTCATTCAGTTCGTAAATAAAATATTGACATTCTTATTAATTATTTTTGATCATCTAAGAGTATTATAATTTCCTCTTAAATCTGATATTTTAGTTAAAAGGGAATCTATGTTTAATATTGTCTATTAAAATATTACTATGGCGTAAAACTTTGACAACTTACATTGTGATATTCTTAATGATGATTTTTGAATGCTTAGGTCAAGCTATAAACTATTTTGTAATCAATAACTTATGAATTTGATATGTATTCTCATAATTAATCCTAATTGTATAAATTCCAGATTCAAGAGAGGGTAAATTTATTGTGTTTACACCTTTATCTAGTTTCATTTTACTTACAATTTGACCAGAATGATTATAAATCTCAATTTCGGAATTATAATATAAACCTAAAGTAAAATGACCATCAGAAGGATTTGGGAATACCACAGATTTTACTTCGATTAAAGTCTCTAGAATGTTGTTTATCTCAAAATCGAATTTATAAATACAACCATGTTCTCCAACCATAAATCCATTGTTTGAATTTACGAAAAGAATAGAATTTAAAATTTCGGTTGAAAGAGGTTGCCAATTTTCACCTCCGTCTAATGTGAAATATGTTTCTGACCATCTGGAATAATATCCGGTTGTACCGCTTTCAAAGTCAGCTATTCCTGTAAAAATTCCGAAGTTTTCATCGTAGAATTTTACGTGGTGAATATCAACGTTTCCACTAGACTCGTTGTCTTCGAAAGAGCAAGTCCAAGAATTGCAATTGTCAGTTGTTTTATATATTTTATTTCTGTTTGCATAATAGCCGATATCTTTATTCACAAAATATGAGTATTTTGAAAATGTTGCTTGATCATAAACCAATGACCAAGATTCTCCATAATCTGTTGTTTCATAAATATTGTGATATCCAGAAATAAAACCTGTAGAGTCGTTAACGAAATTCCCAGCATGAAGTCTGGGGGTTTCTAAAAGAGAAATATCCTGCCATGTTTCACCATAATTGGTTGAACGTAAAATTGTTCCATTGTCACCGGCTACAATTATTAAATTTTCCGATGTATTTATTATTGTATACAGATTGTTTTCGGTATTACTATTTTGTTCTGTCCAATTTAAACCTAAATCTGAGCTCTTAATTATTAAACCACTATCACCTACGGCAAACCAGTTATTTTCGTCTAAACATTTTATGTAATTTAAGTTCTTGCTTGTTGGGGGATCTCTTAATATCCAGTTTTCTCCTGCATTTTCGGTTGTTATAATTTGCCCTTCATTTCCAATGCAACATCCAATCATAGTATCAACAAAATCAATAGAATTGAGATTTTTAAGTGAGTTATCATAACTCGAGAAAAAACCATGGCCACCATTGTTCGTTTTATGAATTTGATTTGAGTATAATGGAATGCTAAAACCTGTTATCGTATCTGCCATGCAAAACAGATTAGATTGTATTTCACCGCGAGGAAGCCAAGTTCGACCTCCATCTCTTGTTATTGCAAATGCAGTGAAAACATATTCGTCATACTGGATTTTACAAGAGATATACCCATGCAATGAGTCGATAAACTGGATGTCATAAATAGCATCACTAGACCATGGAAATTCTATGTTTTCCCAAGTCTCTCCACAATCTTCTGTAAGATAGCAATAACTTTTATAAGTTGACTCGCCAATGAGTACCCCTTGGTTATTTGAGTAAAACTCAATTCCTTTTATGTTTATGTTTGTATAAGGGAAATCTATAATAGCCCAGTTTTCTCCTGCATTAGTAGTTCTAATAATTGTTGATCCTGGACCTACAGCTATTGCGGTATCTTTATTTATTACAAAAACCTCGTTTAAATTTGTAGAGGTTGGAGAGTTTTGCTGATCCCAGCTTTCTCCTTGATTATTAGTCCACAGAACAATTCCATTTGCACATACAATGCAGCCAACACTATCATTAAAAAAATGTATTGAGCTTAAGTATACTGAAACGTCTAGTTCACATGTTGTCCATGTTTCACCAAAATCATTTGTTTTAAGCAAAGTTGTAACATCTCCGATACAAAAGCCTACACTATCATTCGCGAAACAAATTGTGTGCAAATTATGGTTTGTATTAGTTTCAATATTATACCAAGTCTCACCACCATTATTGGTTTTTAGAATTAGACCCCCAGCCCCACTGGCAAAAGAGGTTAAAGAATCTGTGCAATAAATTCCTGCAAAAATTTGATTTTCTGTTAAAGGAATTTGTCGTGTTATATTCGTTATTCCTTGAGAAAAACAAATTGTTACGATTATTAATAGTAAATAAGTAATAATGAGCTTTTTCATATTTTAGAAATTAGTTTTTCTTTATAGACTTTTATTTGTTTTATATAGTTGCATTGTGAAAGAATTCATATTTCAACTTATTAAAATTATCTTGTGCGTTTTTTATTATCGAGAACGGTTCGTATAAGAATATTAGCCGATTGCGTGCCACTTAACTCTCAAATTACATAAAAGTTGAAACGGGCTACAAACCTTGAATCTACTAGTAGTCTAGCTATTATTTTTATACATTGTGTGTGACCTGCATGAGCATGACACACTTGTTGCAAGTTATACATAAATTCATAAAATTACAAAGAAATTTCAGATAATCAACTAACTAGTTGTTTTATACCAAATTGATCACAAAATGCCGTATATAAACTTTTTTCTTTTCCATTTACTCATAGTTGAAAAATTGTACCATAGCTAAGACTATACTATAATTTTTCGCCTTGATAAAAAAGGGAAAATAATGGCGTATCCAATACGATATCATGTATTCAAATTGGTATTGTTTTCTAGGGGGGGGTGTAAGTCCCTTTCCGATAAATCGGAATAGGTCATGGGCAGGATAGAATCCAGAATCTTATTTAAATATACCAGTAGTGCGGGTTCCCACTGCTCTACTTTGTCAGACCGCCAAAACCCTCGCATTATCTGATGATGATAGGTTAACGGCTGACTTCTTTTCATTTATCATATCTTTAATAAATTCATCAATTTGTTTTTTAGTGACATTTGGCATACAAACAATATGAGTTATGTCATCTGTTGCTAATTGCCACTTCTCTTTAATGGAATCAGGTACTTTGGGTAATACAACGGTAATAGCACCTTTGTTGGTCCAAGCATTTATTCCTATTTTCGTTAATTCTTTTTTACAGTAATTAGCAATTTTTAAACTATGACGATAGCGATTTTCCATACCTTCAACCCCCATTTTTTTTATTGCATACCATAAAAAAAGAGGACTATGCCCATTTCGAGAGCCTGTTATAGTTGTATCTAGAGAGCCAATATAAGAAATGCCCCTTGCAATTCTATCTCTCAAAGAGCGTTTGGTTATAATAACTCCTGAAGGAAAAGGAGAGCCAATAAATTTATGACCACTAATAGAAATGCTATCAGCTCCATCTTGAAAATCGAATGGGATACGAGGTTTTATAAAAGCACCATAAGAACCTGCTAATGCAGCATCACAATGTATGTAATGGTCTTGAATAGCTAATTTTTTTAAAATTCTCTTGACCTTAGAAACATCATCTTTTGCCTCCGTCATAGTTGTTCCGAATGTTGTAAGAATGATAGCCGGTTTGTCTCGGTTAAGTTGTAAGGTATTCTCAAGGTCTTTATAGTCTAATTCTCCATTTTCCTGAGCTCTTATTGTGATACTTGGAATATTTAGTAAATGAATATTTTTTCTAACACTGTAATGTGTTGATTCAGAAAAATACACAATTGCGTTTGGGTATAACTCCCTTGCAAGATATAAACCATAAAGATTGCTTTCAGAACCTCCATTAGTTACATATCCCCAATAGTTTTTAGGATCGGCTCTAAACAATTCGGCAAAGAAAACAACAACCTCTCTTTCCATTTCATGTGTTTGAACCTTATAAGTATTATCTTCAAAAGGGTCTCCAACATTATTAATAGGATGCTTTAAGAATTCATTCAATCGTGAATAATCAAAATCTTTCGCCACTGGATAACCAATAACCTTATCCTTTCCCTGTATTAACTTTGTTAATAGCTCTTCTATTTGTTGTTCATTATTCTTATTTAATTCCATTGCTTATAATTTCTAATATTGATAATTTTCTGCAAAAATACTTATAATAACAATAAATTGCTCTTGAAATTGATTATACAGAAAAATAAACTACTATATTTGCATTAGCAGTATTGTGCAGCTGTTCGAGCTATCGCAAGCTTAAATAATAGAAAAATAAACTAGTATGGATGAAATTGATAAAAAAATATTGATGCAACTTCAAGAAGATGCAAAGCGAAACACAAAGGAAATAGCAAGTCAGGTTGGGCTGAGTGTAACTCCAACCTACGAAAGAATTAAAAAATTAGAACAACGACAAATCATAAAATCTTATGTCGCCTTGCTTGACAGGGCGAAAATAGGAAAAGAAATAATCGCCTTTTGTCAAATTACATTATTAAAACAACAAAAACAATTAGCAGACAATTTTAAGCGTGAAATACTTTTATTACCCGATATTATGGAATGTCATCAGGTTTCCGGAAATTTCGATTACTTGCTAAAGATTGTTGTAGATGATGTAGCTGGATTTCATAAATTTATTAATGAGAAATTATCTATTATCGATGGAATTTCGACGATACATAGTTCGATTTTATTAAATTCAGTGAAGGATAGTACGGCTTATAATTTTTGATCTTTTGCTTGCCGATAGGCGGCTATGATCGTGGTGATAGTATGAACATGAACGAAGGATACGCTGTTACTTCGGCAAGTGTTATATTTAGCTTGTCGAAATGCTCAATCGAACAATGAGAGGTTCTCCGAAAGGTTTTATACTTGTCTGCAGTCTACTCGATTAGGAAAGAGATTGTTATCTCAGACACTATCCCACTAAGTGTATAAATTTACAAAAAAGTTATTTTCGTAAATTTTTTTGACTTTTTTATGAAAGTCAAAAATTTCCAGAATAACTTTTTAACTTACACACTTTAGTGGATACTACTGTAATTATGAACGACAACATAAACCACTCGCATTACCTTTAGATTTGCAATTCAGTATATATTTAAATAATATTTATTTTTTATTTGGTTTAACTCATAGAATACCTTTAAGTTGGATATAGTTTTCTTTTGTGATTATTTTGTCTTTTGATACTTCATTTTTCAATTCTTCAAAAACAGTTTGAGGAAAGCCCAAATAAATAATCTCTTGTTGTACGATTTTTACAAATTTTCTAAAAACTTTATATTCCCAGTTTGCTCGGATTTGTAATCCGAGTGGCTGTAACACAAGTTCTTTTATCTTACTGTAATTATTTGTTGTGGTTCCACAATTACTTCCAACAAATAGTCCAAGTCAGCATAATTGCGTGCTGAGCTAAACATATAGTCTTCTGGATTGGCGACTAACATACCCGTTCGCTAGGATTTAACTTCGTTGAGCTCAACGCCTTTGGGCGTTTTCGGGTGTAATCCGAGTGGCTGGAACACAAGTTCTTTTATCTTACTGTAATTATTTGCTGTGGTTCCACAACTACTTCCAACAAATAATCTAAGTCAGCATAATTGCGTGCAGAGCTAAACATATAATCTTCTGGATTGATAACCAACATACCTTTTACTGGATTATCATGAATGTATTTTAGTTTCTGATAAAAAAAGTTTGTTGAGAGAATAATTTTTACTTGATTACTGTCCCCCGTTCGCTCGGATTTATAATCCGAGTGGCTGTAACACAAGTTCTTTTATTTTACTGTAATTATTTGTTGTGGTTCCACAATTACTTCCAACAAATAATCTAAGTCAGCATAATTGCGTGCAGAGCTAAACATATAATCTTCTGGATTGATAACCAACATACCTTTTACTGGATTATCATGAATGTATTTTAGTTTCTGATAAAAAAAGTTTGTTGAGAGAATAATTTTTGCTTGATTACTGTCCTGCCAGACTTTATATTTTTGATCACGCTTTAAATGCATGCATGCTCTCTCGAATTGCTTCAAAATCCATTCTCGGCGACTTTCTTGTGTTTCGATAACCAATTTTACTATTTCTTTTGAGGTGTATTTCTTAAAATCACGCAAGAAACCAGACATTCCAATTTCTGAAGACACACTACAAATCAAATGTAAATGGTTTGGCATTAAACACCAACCATAAATAACTAAGCCTTTTTCTTTTTGACAGTAGCGCAATGAATCTACAATCATTAGCTTTTGTTCCTCTCTTGTAAATATATCTATCCACTCAACAATAGTTAATGTAATGAAATATACTGCATTTTGATCAAATATTTTATATCGATCTCCCATCAATGTTTTTCATAAAGATATAGAAATATTTAATTTAGTGCAACACTCGGATTACAAATCCGAGCGCGCGCGAGGAATACATATAGGTGTTGTTATTGCTCGTTTATTTTACGTTTAAAAGTAGGTCTTTACTGCAAATTCATATTGATTAATAAAAATTTCTTTAAAAATTGAGATATTATTTTGCTCATAGAATAATAACATTGCTTTCTTATAATCAATTGAATCTACCGTTCTAAAAGATAATGGACAATGTTTGTCATTTATTAATAATGCATTACTAACTATTCTTGCTGTCCTTTTATTTCCATCCATAAAAGGGTGGATATATGAAATTAACACTAGAGTTAAAAGAGCTTTCTCAAATATGCTTTTCTTGTTGTTTATTAATATGCAAGAACTCTTTAGTGCCTCTGATATCTGAAATTCATTGTCTAGTGGGCGATAGTTTGTGCCGGAAATACCAACACGCCTTTTTCTTAAATTTCTTCCAACTGCCAACTCTTTAGTTAAGATACCATGAATATCTTCAATTTTTGATACAGCTAAAGGATTTAAGTAATAAGGGTTCTCAATAATAAAATCAAGAGCGTCTTTATGGTTTAAAAGCATTATAGCTTCTTCCTTTGTTTTACCAGATGCTGTTTCTTTTTCCCTTAATAGACGTTCCGTTTCTAATAATGAATAAGTATTTCCTTCTATTTGAGATGATTTCCAACTTAAATCTATAGCTAGTCTTTCAAATTCTATTTTATATTCATTTTTAGTTAGTTGAGAAATGTTGTTTTTGAAGATCTGTTGTAGTTGGTTTAACCTTGATAATTCATTATTTGTAAATACACTATGCTGTGATAAAACGTCTGTTATAACAGAAAGGTTGAAATTTTCCTTAATCTCACGTTCATCAATTTCTTTTTCATAGTACTGTTCGAGATCAATAGGTTGTATTACTTCATAAGTTGGAGAAATGAAATACTTCGTTCCTTTTCCTTTACCTTTTGAAGAAATAAAATTATCGGAAATTAGTTTTGTTATAATTCTTTTTAGGGTAGCATAACTAACAGGGATATTCACTCCATCAAAGATTTCTTTTGAAGAACACTCTTGTTTTTGCTTTACGAAATCTATAATAATTTGTTCTCTATCTTCCATGATAATTGTCTTTTAGCTCACAAAGATAGTGTTTTTAGCTCAAATGTGTGCTGTTTTGAGCTGAATGTTTTGTTTAAATGAGCTATAACGTTAAATTGTATGAGTAGTGGCAGATTGCGTGAGTTTTCATTTTCCGACCGAGATGAAGTACGAGCGGGCTACCAAACCCCAGAACCCGCACCAAACCTGCCATTACCTATACAAAATGTTATGCGCTTTTTTTTATGTATTCTTTAAGACAACCAGGTGTCAGTGCATATTGAGATAATTCAGATAAAATATTAGCCTTACTAATACTTAAACCAACCTTTTTGCATTTTTCAAAAGGTGTCACCTTCTTATTAATCCTAGAAATAAGTTCAACTAAGAAGAGATAAAGAAACTCTATTTCAAACTTCCCACGGTATTTCTCTTGTGGTTTGACATCAAGTAATCCGATTGCTTCTGTAATCTGAGCATCTTCAATATCTATGGCATTTGGAAGTTGTGCGACTAAATCACTTTTATCATAAGGTTTAAAACTAACTTTATCAATATCGAATGTGTCGATTAATTTATTTAGTTTAAATTCATTTAAATACAATTTTTGTACTTCTGCCATACGCTGACAATACACCCAAGCATTAAGATAAGAAACACCTTGATGAAATTCAGTTTGTCTTTCTATGAAAGTCTGAACACAATATTCATACAATGCCTCGCCTTCATTAATCTTTAATTCACTTGATAATATTTTCTCAAAAGCACACTTAGTTGTGTAGAAATTTTCAATAGAATAATATGGCGTTTCATATATTGATTCTTTCAATTCATTTATAGAGCTATCAAAATCTAAATCAACAAAGTAAATGAAGTCTCTTTCCGTTAAAGTAGTTTCTTTATTTACAAGCTCATAAAGTCGAATTACTTCTTTTTTTCCTCCACATTTCAATGGAATAAGCTTTTCGTGTTCCTTTTGTTTGGCTTGGTCTATTCTTACACCATAGTACTTAAAATCTTCCCCTTCAAAACAACAAAATAAAGGAGTTGAATATTTAGTATTCAATTGAAGAATCTGAGCAAAAACACTTGCTGAAGTTGTCCTTGCTTTTCTCATTTCAGCAAGTCTGTTACTCATAAAATCGTACATATTTATTCATATCCTCTGCCAAATAATCTAAGTCATTATCGAATATGAAAGGTGAATGGGTTACAGCAACAAGTAACTCACATTTTTTTGAATTAAGAATATCTGGAAGAAGTTGTTTCTGCCATTCCATAGATAATGAGAGTTCTGGCTCATCAAATAGAACAATTACTTTATTTGTTGTTTCAAGATATATTCTTGAAAATATAGAAATTATTTGCTTTTCTCCTGATGACAAGTCTTTTAAGTCAATAATATTATCTCTGTGGTCAACAACATTTAAAGTCAACTTACTCTCATTATATACTATTCTTTTAGCTCTTAAATATTTTGAGCAGACTTCACTAAATTCTTTGATAGTATTATCTAGGACCTTTTGTTCTTCATAAATTCTGATAAGCTCAGAAATAAAATTTAATAGATATTTGTGTTTTTCATTTTCTGCAAAAATTTCACCTGATTCTACAAGTTCTAAAATTTCATTTTTTGTCTCAGGCTTTATATTATCACCTATACGTTCAAGAGTAATATTTAAAATCTCTGGACTTACTAGTTTTTTGTTTTTTTGAAGATTCAATTTTCCACTTACATATTGGTTCAGAAGCTCTCCTGTCAAGGATGAAAAACCATCAATTGTCGCATTCTTAATCTCATATAGAATGTTGTAAATGGTTTTTGATACATCTTCCATACCAAATTGAATCAATTTGTTATTCTCGCTTTGTTTTAACTCACTCTCAAATCCTAGGTTCTTTAAATCCTCTTCAATCCGCCTATAAGTTGGAAAGTAAATGATATCGTGACCTAAAGACTGACGAAGTTTCACGCTTAGTTCTTGAAACTTTGCTAAACTACCATCAAACATCATAGAAATAGCTCTTCTTATTCTATGTGATGGAGCTGGATATTTCATCGCTACTTCACGAACATAATATTCAAATACTTCACGTACTTTTTTTCTGTCAGTTGCTTGAAATGCCTCAGCCAATTTTAGTTTATCATCCTCTGTTAAAATTTCAGGTAGAATCTGAGCCAATCTATTTATTCTTGGGTCGTGATACTCTTCATCAGTCATATAAGCAAGCTCTTCTTTTGCTAATTCAAAAAATTCTCCTGATTCTAATGTTAAATGAATCTTTGCAAAATTTAAGCTGTTTAATTTGTAAAATTGACTTGTAAGCGTGTAGTATAAAGCATTTAAGATTGTTGTTTTACCAAGACCATTTTCACCAATCAATATTTTTACTGGACTATCAATAACAATAGTGACATCTCTAGACCCAAAGAGTCCAATTATTGTAAATTTTTTAATTCGATTACTTTTTATCATATTATTCTATTTTCTAGTCGTTTGTCCTCGTTTGTTTAAATTGCGCATAACTCCTTTATTTACCACATAAATTCCAAAACATTCGTTTATACAAAGTTTAAAACATTCGTAAATCAATTTTTATTATTTATTTAGTATTGTACTTAAAGTGCTGCAAGGCAGCTGTTTGTGTAAATTGAAACACCAAAATCCCCAAAAGCATAAACGAATGTTTCAATAAATTTGTCAAGCAAAATCTTAGCACAATGCGTTAATCAATAATTACTCATAAATATACAATTTGTAAATTAAAATATAAAACAAATCCCTAAATAAATAGTGATTATTTGTTAACAGTTGTTAGTAAAATTATTGTTTTATTCCATAACCTTTATGTAGGTAAACATCTCCAGAGGTTTCATAAGTTATTGTGCCATTGGAAATATTCCCATTTCCTTCGGTGTAATATGGACCACTTACTTGTTGAGAAGGAATATTGAAACTACTATCATTAAGATATGCATAATAAGGGTTTCCGTCTCCCCATAAGTTTTGTAAAAATACTGTATCAGAGATAGTGTTTTCTAAAGATAATATTAAAGTGTATTCCTTAATACTGTATATGTCTCCGAACATAAACAGGCTATCTGTAACCAAGTAACTGCCAATGTATGGATCTCTGACATCTGGTTCAGGCTCTTCGGGATAAATGCAAGAACAGTCTTCTTCTGTTGCATCAGGATTGTAATTTAATGCAAGAGGATCTGTGCAACCTTCAGTTTTACAACCAGTTAAAATTGAGCCAAAAATAACGCAGAATAAAAGAAGTTTTAAGTTTTTCATAGTTTTTAATTTTTGTAAAGTTAATTTATTTGTCAAAATATTATATATAGTTCTGTATTATTTATCTCTAAAATGACGTATTATCTGTTTTTCTTTGCTTGCTGATAACAAACAAGTTCAAGTTTCTTATTATCCCATCATCAGTCAATTTATTTCAGCAATAAAGAATTGAAAATCAAACATTAGGTAATCCAAATAATTTGAGTACCTTTGCACCCGGATTACATATCTTTTGATATCAATCATTTACTATCATCTTTGTCGATTTGCTCTTAAAGCTATCCTTCATCGCATTCACAGACTTCATACCTAGATAGTTGAGTTATTAGTAACCAGTCCAAGCATCAAAGCACTAAAAAATTTGTGCAGCCTAAGCGCTTTTAATCGAGCAGTTATGCCTTTTTTTTGATGAAATCAATTTAGTAAAGTATGAATAACAAATTAGAAAATCATTATGGTGATAATCGTATTTTTACGGCATTACTCCTAGCTGCAGGAACAGGAAGTCGTTTATTCCCATTAACAAAAGAAATTCCCAAGTGCCTAACGCTAGTAAATGAAAAGTCAATTCTCGAAAGGCTTGTAAATAATTTAAAGAAACAAGGTTTTACGAAGCTTGTCATTGTTACAGGGTATGAAAAAGAATGCATTATGGATTATTTAGGAAGTAAATCAGGCAACTTGAAGATTGAATATATTAATAGTCCATTATACAAAACCACAAACAATATCTATTCGCTATGGATGGCTCGTGAAATAATAAATGAACCTTTTGTATTGTTTGAAAGCGATTTGGTTTTAAATACATCTTTACTCAACGAAATGGTCTATCCTGATAGAATGGCTGTTGCAAAGATGCAACCATGGCTAAACGGCACAACAGTTACGCTAAATAAAAATAATCAAATCATCCAATTTCAGAAAGGAACAACAGAAACCTATTCTGACATTCGACATAAAACTGTTAATATTTATAGCTTTTCTCTCGCATCTTGGCAGGCGATTGTAAGAAAGCTTAATCAATATATTGCAGCAGGAAACGTCAATTGTTATTACGAGTCCGTTTTTGCCGAAATGATTGAAGATAAGAGTCTATCGCTTGAGTCGGTTTCATTTGACCATAAACCGTGGTATGAGATTGATACCATTTATGATTTAGTTGAAGCCGAAAAACTTTTTCCTATAGAATTAAAAAAACAAGAGAAGTATACCTTGGCAAATGTATAACATTTAATAAATAATATAAATAAAGACAAGATGGACGATAATTACAATACTCAAGAAGAAAAATACGAATATATATCAAAACAACATGGTGGCTACTATAGACATGATTTTACTGATCATGCGTATTTATATAATCTTTATTTCCCGCCTAAGCCAGTGTTTACACACTTAAAGGAAAACATTGAAGATTTGGTGTTGAACTATCCTATGGCACAAGATGCTCTTGTTGGTTTAATTTCGAAAATTATAGACCAGCCTACAGAAAGAATTGTTGTTGGGAATGGTGCTGCAGAAATTATTAAGATACTATCGGGACATTTAGCAAAAAAAATAATTGTTCCAGTGCCTTCTTTCAATGAATATGTAAATGCTGCACCAGAAGGAAACGTGGTAGAATTTCCACTCGAATTTCCATCGTTCCAACTGGATGTAGATAAATTTGCTGCAGAGGCTATAAAAGTAGGTGCTGATATGGCAGTGGTGGTAACACCAAATAATCCAACATCACTCGTTGTGCCTAAAGCTGATTTAATACGATTATCACAAAAGCTTTATGAACACAATTGTATGCTGATTATTGATGAATCATTTATTGATTTTACCGACCATAAAGAGCAAGTAAGTCTAGAACAAGATGTTGACAAATATCAAAACATGACCATACTCAAAAGCATGAGTAAAGCGTATGGGATTTGCGGAATCAGAATTGGATATATGCTTACTGCTAATCTAGAATTTGCAAAGTTGGTTCGAAATGAAATTCATATTTGGAATATCAATGGATTTGCAGAAGAATTCTTACGCATACTCCCTCAATATATGGGAGAATTTAAAGCTAGTTGTGAAATAGTAAAAAAAGATCGCGATATATTTTACAAAAATCTTTGTGCTATTAACGGGATGACTGTTTTTAAACCCGATGCTAACTTTATTTTCTGTCGTTTACCTGATACGGCTTTAAGTGGACCAGAGGTAACAAAGCGTCTTTTTATAGAATACAATATTTACATAAAAGATAGCGTAGGAAAAACACAACCCGATGCAGATAGGTATATCAGAATCGCCAGTCGTACGCAAGAGGAAAATAACAGACTTATTGAGGCTTTAAAGAATATAATACAGTGAGGAATAATAATATGACGAACAAAAATAAACAACCTAGCATGCTTGCGTTTGCTAAAGATTTACCAAATATATGCTCTTTATTAGGATTATTAAGTGCTGTGTTAGGAATATATTTTGCTATTAAGGGAAATTTCCCAGCCGCAATCATAGGGGTATTATGGGCAGTATTGTTCGATTGGTACGATGGAATTATTGCTCGAAAATTAAAAGGCAGAACCGAAGCCCAAGGTTTATTTGGAGGTCAGCTCGACTCCATGATAGATATTGTTAGTTTTGGAGTTTTTCCCGCAATATTACTTTTAAGCTATGGTAATTATAGCATCTGGTTTATTCCTGGAGCATTTGTGATTATTGCAACAAGTGCTATTCGCTTAGGCTATTTCAATATTTATGGTCTTGTGAATAGTAAAACCTATAGAGGACTGGCACTTGATAATAATGTACTCATTCTTGCTTTTATCTTTTTATTCGAAAGCTTTTTTGAACATTCTACATTTGCATTTATTATTTATTTTGTCTTGATGATATTATCAGCTTTTAATTTGTCTTCGATATCAACACCAAAATTTGGAGGGAAATGGGTCTATATCCTAGTAATTTATGTTGTAAGCTTGACTTTATTTTTTGGAAGAATATTGTATAGTAGGATTTGATAAACAACAAATCATAAAATGACTTGGGAGTTTTTAACTAATTTTCCGTATTGTAAATTACAGGCATCTTCCCTTTCCATTTATTCCATAAATCGTTTTCAACTATTAGCCTGGACATAAAATTTCCAACATTTATTCGGCTGGTTTTTCCGGGGTTCGAAAGTGCACTTCTGGTTGGTGAAGCAAATAAATCGTAATTGCTAAGTTTGTCTTCGTTAATTAATGTATCTGGACGTACTGCAACCCATTCAATTAGTTTGTTGTTTTGCCCAATATTTTCTCGTAAAAAGTTTGCTGCTTGTTCGTTGTCTGTCTGTGGAGGTAAAAGTAAGCGAATTAAGCTCATAAAGAATTTTTCAAATCCAGAGATTTGCTCATCAAGGTCTTTGTTGCGATTCCCGGTTGTGTTCATTAAAACAAACTTAACTGGTTGTTTCGGTGGGTTTTCAAGTACTACAGAACAGACTAACTTAACAGCATCGGCAACCAACTTTCGGGGCTTACCATAAATTCCCTTTAAATTTAAATTATGCCCAAGACACGAAGCAACCGATTGGCAATCAGTTAAATAGTTTAACATATTGTCCTTGCTTATCTCCGATATATTAGCTTTGATAATTGTAATATTGTCATTGTTAACCCATTGGTCAGGAATATTCGCACCAGGTCGTACAATTACTTTGACTTTTTGTCCCATATTCAATAGCTGATGAACTGTATGTTTTCCTGTAGCACCGGTTGCTCCTACTATTAATGTTGTCATATTATTCTCTTTATGCTTGATTATTGGGTTAAGCCTTTCCTTTTCAAAAGTAAAGATAATTGCTTAAAAATAAAAGGATTATGATTAAATATTTATCTTAGACAAGTAACTCGCCTGAGTTTGAAGGGTGATAGAGTTAACTCTTTCTATTTTTGATGGTGAATCCGATTATTTCATTCTCAAATTTCTTTAAAATCTCATAATTAAACGGAATGTGTCCCATTTTTGGAATCAAAACCAATTTTGCCTTATCAATTGACTTTGCTGTTTGAATACCTCCAAATTTATCTACTGCATAATCTTCTTCACCGTGTATTACTAATGTTGGTATCTTTATATTTTGCAACTCTTTGGTTCGATCTTTTAAGGTTTCCTGTGCTTTTACATGAGTAGCTCCAAGTGCTCCATTAATGTTTTGTCGCTCATATAGTTTTTTTTGTGTATTCTATTCCTAATTGCTGATTAAAAACGGCTGTACCATTTAGATATTCCCAAACTTTTAAAAAACCGTTTAAATCTGTTTTTAAATCACCTTTTGGATTGTTTGATAAATAAATTTCCTAGGTTCTTCCCGGAGGTAATGGTACACTTGAAGAACTTGTTGATGAAGAAATCGAAGTCATCGAAATTATACTTTTCTTGTTTCATAGTTTTTTTTAAATTCTGAGAACTAATTAAAACCTCATTCTTGTAAAGTTATTTTATAATGATTTCATCCGAAAATATCATTGATTCGTATTGTGAGCCTGCATGATGCCATTCGGGTAACTTCCCGTAATAATGAGCAACAACTTTTATGTATCTGGTTTTTATATTTTGGAATTCCGCATTAAAATCCTGCCTTAGTTTACCTTTAGTTTTTGGAGTAATTGAATTGGTTATGGTTTTCAAAAGTAAGTATTCATCATCATTATCATTCTTGATAAATATTTCTACTTTTTTAGGGAAAATTACCCACGAATGTGTATTCTGATAAAATCCCATAGAGAATGAGTTGAAACTTTGTTCTTTTTCTAAATCTATTTCTATATCGATGTTTTGACCTGAGAATCCTTGCCATTTACCGCTTCTCAAATCTTCTGCCTCTCCTTGTTTACCATCAAGTAGTGCATATATACCTCCACCATCGTAACTTGGATGATATGTGCTGAAATCAGAGTTTAATTTATATAATCGCCCTACTCCTTTGTGGTAAATAAGATCAATTTCAGAAATGTCATACGCTATATCATTGTTTATTACACGAGCTTTTATGTGGGCATCTTCATTTATAAAGAAGTCCTCTGAATATTTATTGGAGAAATTTCCAACTGTATCTTCGTTAATTGAGTAATAAACTGGCAAGGTCCCAAATAATGAGCGAATATGTATTAATCTTCCTTTTTCAGATATCTGATTATCAGGAGATATTATGCAGTACCCCTCCAGATTTGAAATGTCAATTATTAATTCATCAAATTTTTGTAAATTAATTTCCAACCAATTGTGTCGGTTTTCTTTGTTCCACAAAAGCGAATACTCCTTTTTTAAGAGTTTTGCTTCAAATATTAGTTCGTCGATTTTGTTCTGTAGTTCTGATATTGTAAGGTTTTTGCTTCCTTGTATATAGTGATAGAGATCCTGACGGAGTAAGTTTTTATTCAATGTAAATTGAACTTGACGAATAGCAAATTTCAAAAAAACAACAGTAGTACTATTATTCTTTATGTTTGGCTCAATAGTTTGGATTCTTTTGTTCAATTCATCAATCTGGATTAATAATTTCAGATTCTCTTCTCTCCTTTCTTCAGTAATGTATTCTTGGTGAATTGGAAATATTGGCTCAAAGAATCTGCTATTTTTTAAGATATCTCTCGTTCCGGATTGGTGTAATCTTGAAAACTCTACAATAATTTTTGTCAAAGATTCATTTTTTAATCCATAAAACAATCTATCATAAGCATCATTAAACAGGGCAAACGCATCTAATTAAAAATATCGGCAACAAATAATTCCATTTAACATGTTGAATATCAGTCAAATAGGCTTGTTTTTCTGTTAAAATATTTGTATATTTACTTGATAATCAAATAGATACAAGTTATGAATATTTTGTCGTATTTTTCAAAAATGAAAGACCCAAGAGTAGAAAGAACAAGACTTCACAAGTTAGAAGATATTATTTTTATTGCCATTGCATCTGTTTTAAGCGGAGTTCAATCATGGAATGAAATGGAAATGTATGGCAACACAAAAATATCATGGTTAGAA
>PPCM01000659.1_pt1 | contig 24276 bp, 16 predicted proteins | sample 1555541 | NCBI WGS metagenome assembly PPCM01 (sample SAMN05284479, study PRJNA326546) | Marine sediment metagenome, whole genome shotgun sequencing project. | isolation source: marine sediment | place: Germany: Wadden Sea | collected 2012-09-05 | reverse complement strand
AGGAACTTCAGCGCCTCCTTGCCGCTCAGGCAGGTGTGAATCCCGTACCCGTTGGCCTCCAGCAACGCGCCCATGCTGAATAGATTCTGCTCCTTGTCGTCGACGATCAGAATCGTATTTTTCATGACGAGGCACCTGCTTTATTCAACCACGTCATCATCATTATCGACAGTTCCTCCACGTCCACGGGCTTGGTAATGTAATCGGACACACCGGCATCGAAGCATTTTTTTCGATCCTCCTCCATTGCCTTCGCAGTAACGGCAATGACCGGAAGATCACGGATCCCGTCCCGGCTTCGAATCGCTCGGGTCGCCTCCCATCCGTCCATGATCGGCATCATGATATCCATCAACACCAGGTCCACGGATTCGTTTTCAAGGACCTCCAGGGCCTCCTTCCCGTTTTCGGCCATGATGATGTCGAGCCCGTATTTTTCCAGTGCGATGGAGAGGACATAGGAATTTCTAAAATCATCGTCAACCAGAAGGACGGTTTTTCCTGAAAGATCCACCGGTTCAATTGATTCTACCACAACCGGGGAGTCTGCGGGCGCCCCTTTTTCGGTACCGGGGCCAACCGCTCCAATTTCACCCTTTTTTCCGCTTTCGGAGAGTTCCCTTTCCCCGACCGTTGCGGGGCGATCTTCGCCTTGTAGACCGTCTTCATCCCCGACTCCGGTATCCCGTACGACACGGGCATCCGGTTCCCCGGTAACCCCCGCGCCCCTGCTCCGGGACACCGCGTCCACGGCATCCGAGCCAATGGAACCGTCACCCGCGCCGGCGACATCCAGCACACCGGTATCCTGTTCCCCGGAATTCCTGCCCGGTGCACCCGAACCCACCGTTTTCTTGCCAATGGAAGCGGCGCCCGCGCCACCGGCATCTTGCCTACCGATCTCCCCTTCACCAACGCCCCTGGACCCGACAACCAATGAGGCACCGTCAAGTCTACCGCAGCTCATGTCGCCGTCATCGAGCCCGCCGGTTTCCCCTTTGCCGACGCCCGGAGAGCCGGCCTCCATTGGCTCCCCATCAAGGGTAGCGGCAATACCGCCACCGGCATCAAGCTCCCCGTTTCCTGCCCGGGAGCCGACGTCCACGGCAGCACCTTCGGAAATAGCGTCGCTCATTTCATCGGTATCAATACCTCCGCCCTGATTGTTTCCGTTCAACAGCGGCCCGGGTTCATAGCGCCCGGGGCCTCTCTCCCTTTTACGCTTTTCGATCTGGTGGAGAAAGAGGCTGGTCTCGGCAAGGAGGTCGTCCGAAGTGACCGCCCCCTTGATGATCAGGCGCTCACTGTGGCTCTTCAGCCACGCCTCCTCCTTTGCGGTCAAATCCATGGAGGTGTATACGATCACCGGAATATGACGATGCCGTGCCTCCGTCTCCTCCCGTAAAAACTTCAGGACCTCCATGCCCGAAACCTGATCCTTGAGCTTCAGATCGAGGATGATGCAGTCGAAATCGTGGCGGCCGATGGCGTCAATGGCGTCCCGTCCCCTGTCCACGGTGGTGATAAAGAGCTCCTCCGATGAAAAGAGGTCAGCGAGGGTCCGCTGCATGAAGGGATCGTCCTCCACGATAAGGAGCTCCTTGAGGGGCTTTTTAACGTAATGCTCCAGGATCGTGAGGGCCGAGGCCATCTTCTCCATGCTCACGGGTTTGACCATGTACATGAAGGCGCCCATGCTGTAGCCCTTTTCGGGAGCATCCACCACCGACACCATGTTCACGGGGATATGGCGGGTTTCCGGGTTTGCCTTCAATGCCGTGATCACCTGCCAGCCGTCCATCAGGGGCAGCTGAATATCCAGCAGGATGCCGTCGGGAAGATGTTTTTTTGCCATGGTCATGCCGTCCAGGCCGTTTTCAGCCAGGAGCATCTTGAATCCCTTCCGGTTGACCAGCTCCTTTACCGCGAGGGCGAACCTGCGATCATCCTCGATCAGGAGGATGACGTTGTCGCCTGGGGTGATCGTTGCCGAATCATCCCCGGGTTTCTCGGGACCGGCCCCCTTGACGGCGACGGCGATCCGTTCCGTCTCCTTCTCTTCCTGGATTCCGGCTCCATCCACCGCGGTGGGTATGGAGATCACGGGGAGGGATTCCGATCCCCAGCCTTCCCGGGGACTCCCCTCGGAGGGGCTTATCGTTTTTGCCGGACTCCTTGGAAGTGTAACGGTAAAACTGCTTCCCTTTCCCTCCTCGCTTTCAAGGGAGATCCTTCCGCCGAGAATGCGGACCAACTCCCTGCTGATGGAGAGCCCAAGGCCCGTTCCGCCGAACTCCCGGCTGATGGAACCGTCCACCTGCTGGAACGCTTCGAAGATCAGGCGCTGCTTTTCCGCCGGGATTCCGATCCCCGTATCCTTCACCCTGATGTGAAAGTTGCCGGGATCCCCATGGTCCGGGAAAAGGTGAACCGTCACCTCACCCTTTCGGGTGAACTTCACGGCATTGGAAAGGAGGTTCCTCAGGACCTGCTTGACGAGCTTTTCATCGGAAACAACCGTCTTAAGACCAGGGTCGCACGTCACCGAAAGACCGATTTTCCGCTCTTCGGCAAGGGGTTCGAAGTTGAGCCGGATGCTGCCGCAGAGCTCCGCAAGGTCCATCTCCTCGAAAACGGCCGCCATCTTTCCAGATTCGATCTTTGCAAGGTCAAGGACCTCGTTGATGAGGTTGAGAAGATCCGAGCCCGCCTCGTGGATGGTTCTGAGCTGTTCCACCTGCTTTTTGGACACGTTGCCGCTGTCCCCCTTGGAGAGCATCTTGGAGAGGATGAGGATGGAGTTCAGGGGGGTTCTCAGTTCGTGGGACATATTGGCAAGGAACTCGGACTTGTAACGGTTGGTGATCTCCAGCTGCTCGGCCCGCTCGTTGAGTTCGGCCTGGGTCAGCTCCAGCTCCTTGTTCCTGGCGTCGATGCGGATGCGGGCCGATTCCAGCTCCCTTGTTTTCGAGGCCAGCTCCAGGTTGGATTCCTGGAGGTCCCTTCGCTGGTTCTCCAGCTCCGTTGTCTGCTCCTCCAGGACCGTGTTCTTGCGGTTCACCTCGTCCAGGAGGCCCTGGGTCTCGATATCCACCTTGATATTGAACAGCACCGCGCCGATCACGGGGGCCGCCTTGGCGAGAAACTCCTCCTTGAGGCCGGTGAACTCGGCAAAACCCGCGATCTCGATCACCCCCAGGAGCTGGCGCTCGAAGGTCAGGGGCATGAGATAGATCTGGGTGGGCGCCCTCTCCCCGAGTCCCGAGGAGACCCTGATATAATCATCCGGCACATCGGTGAGCACAAAGGGCTTCTGCTCCTTTCCGCATTGGCCCACAAGGCCCTCGCCCAGGGAAAACCCGGTTGCCGTGTTTTTCCGGAACCGGTACGCATAGGAATCGAACAGGACCAGCTCGTCCCCCCCTTCCTTTTTTGCCAGAAGATAGAACGCCCCCATTTTCGACTCCACATAGGGTATGATAAACCCCAGGATGCGGTCCGAGAACATCCGGTAGTTCTTGACCCCGGTGATCTCCTTGTTCAGAAGGTTGAGGCCCGTTTTCAACCAGTCCTGGTGTCTGCTCTGTTCCGCGAAACTTCGCAGGTTCACGGTCATCTTGGAGATGGCGATACCCAGCCGGTCCTTTTCCGAGAACGGGGTCAGGTCCCGGGAATAATCTCCGGAAGCGATGGCGTTTGCCTGCTTTATGGTGGACTTGATGTTGGTGATAAGCTTTTCAGAGGAACCCAGCATATCGCCGATCTCGTCCTTGGTGTCATAGGCGATGGTCTCCCTCGGAATCTCCCCCTTGGAGAGCTGTTTGAGCTGTCCGGTCACGAAGGCCAGGGGTTTGAGAATGCCGCCCGTGAACCTCGCGGCAAGGTAGGAGGTCAGAAAAAAGATAATGAGGAGCACGGCAATGAACAGGTATTTGAACTGGTTCAGCCTTGCCAGCACCACCGATTTTTCGCTCCTGTTCACCAGGTGCCAGTACTGTCCCGGCTTTCCCGAAAGGGGGAGGATTCTCTGAAAGGTGCTGATATAATTATCCGAGACATCCACCCCGCCGTTCTGCTCCTCCAGGATCGTAAAGAGCGCCGCATCATCCCGGTGAAGGGATGCGCCGTGATCCAGCTGCGCTCCCCAGCGCCTTTCGCGATCCGGATGAAACAGGTAAAACCCGCTGTGGTCCACCAGGTACATCGTTCTGCTGCCCTGTGCCTCCGTTTCCACGATATCAAGAATATGATCCGCGTAAACGTTTAGAACCAGCAGCATGGCGATGCGCTCCTCCCCGAAAATCGGCGCGACATAACGTATGGTGGGAAGGTGGGGAATGATCAGCCGGTTGTTCTCCACGGAAAGCTCCATGGGGGTGATATGGATCTCACCGGGCTTCAACCGCATGCCGGCGCGATAGTAGGAACGGTGCCCCTTGTCCTGGAGTTCGTCCGTGGGAGTGGTGAAGGTCCTGTCGGTGTTCCTGTCGTGGTTGATGCGAAGGATCTCCATTCCGGAATCGTCGATCAGGCGAACCTGGCTGTAAATTTTCTTGGAGCGGGCAAAGGAGTGGAAGGCATTGAGGGTGGTCAGGCGCCAGTTTGACGCCTCCCGCACCTCTCCCACATCCCGCCACTGGGCAAATCGATGGAGCGCGTGAAAATCCGCCAGGAACCTGAGATCCGCCACCCTGTCGGAGAAAAACGCCTCCATCCTGAGCACATGATCCTTGACGATGGTATGATCGGTCTGGAGAATCTTTTCCCGGTATGCGGAGGAGGTGCTCCGAAAGCCCAGCCAGCCGATGATTGATGCCGAAAAAAGGGTGATGAAGAAGAAGAGCAGGGTGAGCCGTTGCTTGAGGTTCGTATGCCTGGACAGAAGGGTGAAGGGGTTGAAGTCCATGCCGGCGGCTCCTTTATGTTACAGGGATTTGATCAACTTCAGCTTTCGCAGTGTCCAGCCCAGAATCTGGTATACATCCGTGGGCGTCTTGCCCTCGTAAAAGGCGGCGGGGGGCGTCATGGCGTGCTTGAGGCCGAGGTTCGCCTTGAGGGTCTGGAGCTCCGCCACGATGATCTCCATGGCGCCGAACACCTCGGTGGGGGTGATGCGATCGCTCCAGAGGTCCGAAAAATCGGTTTTGGGGATCCCGCCGGAAGTCTGCAGCCGGCCGACCTCCTTTAAAAACTGCATGGACAGGGTAAAAACGTCCACGGGGGCCGTGTTCTCTCTCCTGGAGGGGGGGGTGGACACGTCGTTGATCTCCAGGGCGTCCAGCAGGGTCACCACGTCCCAGTGAACCCGCATCACCTGGGCAAACACATGGGAGGGGGTAAAACCGGTCCCGTTGATCCCGTCGAGCCCCAGGGAGATGGTGTTGAGAAGCTGGTACACATCGGACGAGCTCTTGCCCGAGAATCCTTCGTATCCGTCCGGGCCGCCGACGATCCCGAGACGCATCTTCAACAGGCCCAGCTCCGTCTGAATTCGCCGTGCCTGCTCGAACACCAGGACCGGCGTGATATTCATCACCGGCTCCAGGGAGTTGACCTCGATAACGGGATATCCCAGCTTTTCCCTGAGGATATTGATCTTGATGAGGATCTCGTAGGATTTCTGCCACACGTGCCGGGGCTTGAACTCCACCCGTATCCTTCTGACCTTTCCCGTGTCGCTGATGTTGAAGTGCGCCTTGAGGAGTTCTATCTCCCTGATGATAAAATCCGCCTGGCCGTAAACATCGCTGGGGGTAACGGCGAGTTCCGCCCCGTGGATTCCAGGGGCCGAGGTCGTCAGGGCCATGAGGAGCGAAATCGTGAAAATCAACCTGTGCATCGACGCCTCCTTCACGGATGATCCATGGGTTTTACGTCGCCGTTGAAATTGAGGGACCGATCCGGTTTAAAAACCGAATTCAACAACCGGGCCCGGAGGACGCGGCATTAAACAGTTTGTTACGTGGGACATGCTTTTATTCAGCCGTTACAGCTCCAACAGTGCAATTATACATCAGTCCGCCAAATGTTTTTATGTTCCAGCGGCCAACCGCTCGTCAGCGGTAAATCCTCAATGATCGTCCGTTGGGCAGAACCTCCGGACTCTGCCCAGGCCCAGTGAACCAAGTTTTCCATGACGGAATAAAAAGCAGCTTCATCATTAAATCATTAATCGTTGTCCCGGTAAAGTAGCCAATGGGAGTTTTTTCCCTTTTGATGCCGTCGCACCCTCCATACCCGCATTTCAATCCCCTTGGTGTTTCGCTGCCGGGAATCGGATTTTTCCCCGTCGTCAACCATTAACCGGGAAACGGCCCAGCGTTGTTTTTTCCCGGGCAGGCAGGCACCCCGACATCTTCGGTTCCGACTTTCATCAAAAGCCGGCGGATCGCACACGCTCCGTGCTCGGGAAATTAATGAACGGATTAACGCCTGTCACACATCCCCATGGCCGCTCACCAGGTTGCCCTTGAGAAAGGTTCCCAGAACCGAAATGGATTTAAGGTCCAGGTACTGCTCCGCCGACCGCTCAAAGAGCACCACGCACTGGGCCGGAAACTCCTCGTCCCTGTCGTTGAACATGATATAGAGGGGAACCTTGGGCAGGGCCGGTATACCAACGGAGAGGTCGTATGAGAGCTCCCCCCGAACAGGACCGCCGCCGAGCCTTGCCGCGGCCTTTTCCAGCTCCGCCGTTTTGCCGGCAAAGGTCCGGGTAATAAGCTTGTTGGTGCTGTTCACGAAACTGTTCACAAGGGGAGCGGAGCCCTCGAAATCGCGAAACGATACCCATTCGGTGCTTTCCGGCACGGTTTCAGGGCAGCGCAGGATATAGGTGAGAAGCACCACGCTCACGGCAAGGTTTGCCGTGTTTCCCGAAGCGTCCTTTACCCCCTTGCGGGACACGGAATGGGGCATGGAAAAAAACGGGATCACCAAGGCGTCATTCTCCATTGTCCCGCCGAGCCGTTCAGCCCTTTCCCCAAGGTTCACCTTCCCCAGCTTTTCAATACAATCCCCATATGCTTCCTCGAATGTCCCCATCTTTTTTTCTCCAACCGGTACCGACCATCCTGTTTTAAAATTCGCACAAGGTCATCGCCCCGCCCAATTATTTCTGTTGTGTCCCGGAAGCTAGCTGCTGTTTCTTCTCCTCCGCCTCGATCGCGGCAAGTCCCGCGCCCGCCGCCAGCCGTTTCAAGTCGGTACCGGCGGTATTCGGCTTGTTCGCCTCTTTTTTCACCTTTTCTTTCCCCGGAACGCCGTCCTGCTCCTCTCCCGGCAGGTAAACTGTGACATTCCGGTGTGCAAATGCGATACCGTTCTCCCTGAAGGCTTCCTGAACCCGCCTGAAGATCTCGCGCCGGAGCACGAACTGCTCTCCGGGAATACTCTTGAACTTGATGCGCATGATCATTGCCGAATCGTCCAGGGCCTTCACACCCTGGGACTTGATGGGGGACAGGAGCTTGGGACCCTGCTCCTCGTTCGCGGCGATCTTCTTTCCCATCTTCTTGATGATCTTTCGAACCTTGTCGATATCCGTGTCGTATCGCACCCTGAAGTCCAGCTTCATGATGATGTAATCCCGTGAAAAGTTGGTCACCGACCCCAGTTCACCAAAGGGAATAGTATGGACCATGCCCCGGTGATGCCGGAGCCTCAGGGACCTCAGGGAGATCTGCTCCACCGTGCCCTTAACCTTGCCCGTATCGACATAGTCGCCAATCCTGAACGCATCGTCCACCAGAAAGAAGATCCCCGAGATAATATCCTTTACCAGGGTCTGGGCGCCAAATCCGATGGCCAGCCCCAGGATTCCGGCACCCGCCACCAGGGGGCCGATATCGATGCCCAGCGCGGAAAGGGCCAGGAGGGACGCAAGTCCGATCAGCACGGCCGCGATCATCTTTTTCATCAGGACCAGGATCGTGCCCACCCTGGACCCCCCTGCCCCGCCTTCATCCATATCCTCGTCCGAGTCCGGCATCTCCTGCTCCAGCCGTCTCTGGATGGTGACCTTGGAAAACTCCCATGTCACCAGGATCAGGAAGATCCCCCCGAGGGCAAGGGTGAAACTCCTGACCCGCATAAGGCCGATTCCCCAGAGGTGCATCACGGTAAAGAAAAGGGTTCCGAAGATAAAGATCCTGAGGGTCTTTTTCATCAGGGGGAGATAGCAGTCGCTGCTCCAGCGGCCGGGTTTTCCATTTTCCATGGCCCCTTCGCCGACATTCGATACTCCCGACGCAACCGAAGCATTCGAAGTATCCATCAAATCATTTGATTCCGTATCCGAAATCCCCAGTTCCTGTGTTTCCCCTGAAATCTCCTTCGTGTTGTCTTCCTCGGGAGAAACACCGTAAAAGGCCCCGGCCTTTTCCGCCATCAAGTCGAGCATTCGCCTTCCCCAGTAATCCAGGGTCATAAACAGGGGCAGCAGCAGGAGGCTCAACTTGCTCTTCCCCGCCATATCCGTCCCGTTTTGAAAGAGCCCGATCTCCCAGAACACCCAGATGGTAAGAATATAGAGAATTGCAAGGACATATCGCGTCGGCCGCACCCCTTCGGGATGTTCTTCCGTAACACAGGCCGCCCCCGCCTCGAAATGGGCTTCCTTTATCTTCTTGAATTTCAACACCAGAAGAATAAGAAGAATAACGACCGAAAGCCCCGCGCAACTGTAAAGCAGGAGAAAACTCGCCCGGCTGCCCCCGGCCGCCCCGAAAATATCCGCCGAAGCCCCGATAAAACCCGACACGGCCGCAATCGTAATGATCCTCCGGGACACAAGGGGGGCGCTCACATCACAGAAAGGAAGTAATCGCAGCATGGCGTTGTTGGGGGAGAGGACCACGCCGCATGCCAGCCGGGTTACCTGCACACTGTAACTGGCAATCAGGAGCGTTGTCACCATGAGATAGGCATATCCGCCGCTGTCGTAAAAGAAATAGGCGATCAGGAACGTGGTAAGGGCATAGGTAATCACCCCGAGAAAATCCACCAGAAACCGTTTCGCCCCGGCGATTAAACATGTCACGACCCGGGGAAATCGATCGGAGTCGGACTCGGTGCCCCGATTGACGGGAGTCAGGCATTTTCTGATTCCCAACTCTCCGAGCAGCCCCGCAAGAATAACCAAAAGGCACCCCAGCAGCATCCGGAAAAAAGGACCGGCTCCTTGTTTTTCCGTCAGTCGGTCCACGACGGACCATATTTCCCCCGGCATGCCGCCCAAGGTGGCAAAAAATCCTTTTCCGCCCCCCAGAATCTTCCCAAGTATCGCCTCGGCATTTTGAAATCCGGTTTGCAGGCGCTCCCTGTGGGATATACCGCGCTTCCCACGGGACCCCCCTCCTTTTCCGTCCTGATTGCTTAAGGAGACCTTGCCGTCCTTTTCAACCGTCTTGACAATTTCAGCCGTGCCCCCGCCATCGGGCGAGTTGGCGGCCGAAGCCATGCCTTGGATAAATACCAACAGGCTTACAAGAAGAATCATTATTATTGAGAGTCTGTTACGATTTTGCATTTTTGCCCTTTTCGAATCTCATTGGTTAAATAATGCGCGGTTTCGTCCGATTTCCCGGCGCAACCGTCCTGGAGTTCAAACCACTTTAAAACCCTGAAAATGTCGTGCGCCTTTTCCGCATCGGACACGTTCACGGGCTATACAGATAAGGGATGCGGAATTAAATAAATCCACACTCTCGGGGGGCAGTCCAGGAAAACGAGGTGTTGATTTGCGCCAGCGGCAACGTGAATCATCCGGCGTTGTGTAAATTATTCTTTCGCGATCCCTAAAGTGGATATCGATTGAATTTAACCACAGCACCACGTGCGGGGTCAAGAAGTGTCGTCAGGAAGAGATTTGCCCCCAAGCATATGCAGGGATCATATGCTTGAGAAGCAACCTTATGATACACTCGCCATACCTTGAGTATACCTCATAACATGCTCGACAATCCAGACTCGGACTTTTTGCGAGTCCGTCAACCTTGATCATAACATACATCGGAAGGATAGAATGCTTCTGGGTCACCCGATCAAGGTCCGAGATTTAATTAAAAAGCTGTCATTCCCCTTCGTCGTCGTACGCGGAAGCCAGAAGTGAGACGGGGTGCATCACTTCCATGGTTCCCTTCAGGGCTGCGGAAAGATAGATCCGGCAGGACGGGCACTGGGTTACCAGAACATCGGCTCCCGATTCAGCATAAGCCGCAAGGGGCTCCTTTCGGATCTCCCGTGCAAGGTCAGGATACTCGTTAAAGAAAGTCCCGCCGGCGCCGCAGCAGGTATTTTCCGTTTCCATGGATACCGGCTTAAGCCCTTGAACCTGTTTCAGAAGTTTCAGGGGAGCGCCCGACACCATCTCTCCCATCCGGACCCCATGACAGGGATCGTGTCGGCAGAACCGCTTCTTCAGTTCCCCGGGACTCCGGTTTAGCCCCGATTCCGCCATAAATTCGGTCACCTCGCGAAACTTACCGGCGACCTCCCGTACCTGCTTGGCAATGGGATCGTCCGCCGGGATCAGCTTCTCGATTTTTTGAGTAAACGACAACACGCAGGAGGTGCAGTCGGACACGATCGCATCCACCTTCATCCCGGACAGCACGGCGATATTGGCCCGCATCAGGGACTCCGCCCTTTCCAAGTCCCCTTCCGCAAGGGAGGGGATACCGCAGCAGGAGATCTCCTCCGGAATCATCACCTCGAAATCGTTGGCAAGGAGCACCTTGACCACATCCTTTCCCGTGTCCGTGAAAAATCCGTTGGTTGCGCACCCCGTGTAATAAGCCACCCTTGCACGGGCCTTTCCCCCGGGCTTTAGGAGTCCGTGGAAAATGTCGTCGAATTTTTCCTCAACCGGCGCCGGCAGCTCACCCGGCGCCAGCCCCCGCTTTCCAGCGGCCTCGAAGGCCTTTTTGCGCCAGCCGGTAAAGCCCCTTTTTTCCAGCACATTGTTCATCACCATCCGGGTGGGAAGGTTTTGCCGCTTTCCGCCGTGGATACGATGCCTTGCGGCGATAACGATCTCATCCACGGGCACCCCCGCCGGACAGGAGGCAACACAGCGCGTGCAGAGCAGGCAGCGGTCGATCACATCCTTGCCCCTTTTGCTCAGGGGAAGGGCTCCGTCCAGCAGCGCCCCCTTGATCAGCCCCACCCGCGCCCTTGCCACGTGGGTTTCAAGGAGCTCCGCCTTGAAAACCGGACAAACCGCCTCGCAAAACGCACAGCTGGAACATTTTTCCATTGCCCCTTCATAATCCTTCAGATCCTTCATAACGGCCTATCCTCCATGGTACCAGATTTTTCCCGGGTTCATGATGCCCGTGGGATCGAATGCGCTCTTGATAGCCTTGAGCAGCTCCACCTGCCGGTCCCCCAGCTCAAGGGCAAGGAACTCGGATTTGTGGAGCCCCACCCCGTGTTCTCCTGAGATGCTGCCCCCGAGCCTCAGCCCGGCCATGATCATCCGCTCCACGGCGGCCTTTGCCCTGGCCTCGATCTCCTCTCCCGTTTCCGGCAAAAGGAGCGTGGGGTGCATGTTGCCGTCCCCGGCATGGCCCACGATGCTCACGTCGATATCGAAGGATGCGGCAATATTGCCCAGGGTGGTGATCAGTTCGGGAATCCGGTCCCGGGGCACGGTGATATCCTCGGGGATTACCTTTTTCATGGCGGCCACCATGATGGGATAGAGCCTTGACCGGGCATCCCAGTAGGCCTTTGCCTCCCGATCGTCCTCCACGATCCTTACGTCGACGGCGCCCACTGCGTTGCTGATCTCCCGGATTCGCTCGCCGGCATCCTCGATCTGGGAAGCGGTGCCGTCCAGCTCCATCATCAGGCATGCGCCGCAGGGAGGAATCGGCTTTGAAACCGAGGGATTGATCACGTTTTCCACCAGACTTGGATTCAGGTACTCAAGGATGGCGGGCACGGCCCCTTCGGCGATGATTTCGGACACGGTCCTCGAAGCCTGCTCCGGTGTTTCACAGGCAACGATTATGGTACGGTGCTTTTCGGGAAGGGGAATCAGCCGGGTGTTGACCCTCGTGACAACACCCAGGGTGCCTTCTGAACCGGTGAGCAGGTGAGTAATGTCGTACCCCACGGACTGTTTCACGCAGGTTCCCCCCGCCTCGATAAGGGAACCGTCGGGCAGCACCGCCGTGAGCCCCAGGATGTAGTGGGGTGTGGTGCCGTACTTGACGCCCCTTGGCCCCCCCGCCCGGGTGGCAACGTTTCCGCCGAGGGTGCAGACGCTCTTACTCTGGGGATCCGGCGGGTAAAACAGTCCCCTGTCCTCCACCGCCTTCTGGAACGCGGCCAGCACAACGCCCCCTTCGGCCGTGGCCGTCATATTGCCCCGGTTGATGTCGATGATCCGGTTCATCCGTTTCATATCCAACACGATGCCCCCCATTACCGGGGTGCACCCGCCGGAAAGGCCGCTTCCCGCCCCCCTGGGGGTTACGGGCACCCCGTTTCGGGATGCATAGGCCAGCACAGCGGAAACCTCCTCCTCCGTCCGGGGGAGCACCACCGCATCGGGTTCAACGGAAACCAGGTCCCGGGTGGCATCTCCCGCGTAGGCGAAAAGGTCTTCCCTGTCGGTCCTGACGCTCTCTCCGGGCAGCAGGCGCTTGAGATCCTTTGCCAGCCCTCTGTATTTTTTTCTCTTTTTCAATGAAAAATCCTCGCAATAAACGTCGCGGACCAATGGATATCCGCGCCGTGTGGTTGTCTATCGTACGCTGCCGAACCTTATTCTTGAAGGGATGGGGAAAACCCCATCCGCCGGCTGGTTACAATGACGGAAACGTCCGTCAACCGATCACAATCACGAAACCATCCGTCACCCGATTACAATCATGGAAACGTCCGTCACCCGATCACAATCAAGAAACCATCCGTCACCTGAAAACAGGCGCGGAATCGGCTCTCCTCCCCATCCGGTCCTGTGGACAATCACGGCGGTATACAATTGCCACGGCAAAAATTGCGGTAGATTACCACATGGGGCTCGCATTTTCAATTGGTTGCCCAAATGTATACGGGGAAAATGACCGGCGGTTAATTTTTTACGGGATATTGCCCGCTCTTTCTTGACAATTATCTAAAATAATGAAATTCAAGCAGTTTAACAACAGCCGGCACCCGGGTTTTCCCGGCTTTATCCCCAGGGCAGCGACCATGCTGCCGGAAACCAAATTACTTATGGGAGCAAGAGTATGAGAGATTTATCGTGGAGATTGATCGGACTGTCCGCATTGATTCTGATCATCGCAACACCGTTTAACGCAATGGCGGCAAAGGCGATCAAGGTGGGCATCGTGGACTGTTACAGCGGGCCCGCAAGCACCTATACCAACGATGTGCGCGACGGCTTCAAGCTGGTCGTGGACGAGGTGAACAGTAAAGGCGGCGTCCTGGGCAGAAAAATCGAGTTTACCACCCGCGACAGCAAGTTCAAGGTGGGCCTGGGCCTTTCGGCCGCAAAAGAGCTGATCATGAAGCGGGATGTGGATATCCTCATGGGCACCATCAACAGCGGCCTTGCCCTTGCCATCTCCGACCTCTGCAGGAAGGAGAAGGTTCCCTTTTTCGCAACCTTCTCCAAGAGCGCCAAGATCACCGGCGAAAAGGGACACCGTTACGTTTTCTCCATGAACGAGAATACGTCCATGGCGGGAAAGGCGGCGGCCCACGGCCTTGCCGCAAAACCCTACAAGAATTACTGGATCGCCGGCGACGATTATGAGTACGGCCATGCCCTTGCCAACGGTGTTTGGGAAAACCTCAAGAAGCTCAACCCCGAAGCAAAACTCCTGGGTCAGTCATGGTGGAAGGTGGGAGAGCCCGACTTCACCCCCTACATCACCTCCATCCTCGCCGCGAAGCCCGACTGCGTGATCGTGGCCACCGGCGGCAGGGACTGCGTCCCCTTTCTCAAGGCGGCAAAGGCCACCGGTTTCAACGAAAAGGTTCCCTTTTACATGCACACGGCAACCGAGCTTTCCACCCTCAAGCCCCTCGGCCTGAACGCACCGGAAAACGTCCTTGGAACATCGAACTACCATTTCAACTTTCCCGATACGGCCGAGAACAAGGCCTTTGTCGCCGCCTTTGAAAAAGCCTACGGCCGCCTTCCCAAGGTGGGCGCCCTTTACGGCTACACCACGGGCAAGCTCCTCGTGAAGGCCTATAAAAAGGCCGGCAAGGTGAACACGGAAAAGTTTATCGACAGCATCGAGGGGATGACCATCGATTCACCTGTTGGAGAACTCACCTTGAGGGCCGAAGATCACCAGATGATGTACCCCATGTTCATGGGTACCACGGCAAAGGTCGACGGCTTTGATTTCCTTATGCCAAAAGGCCTTGTGACCATACCCGGCAAGGATGTGATGCCCTCCGTCGAAGAGGTCATGGCCAAGAGAAAGTAATCAACAGGGAACCTTGGCCTCAATTGCGGATTCACTCCGGTACCTCAACCGAATGGAAAAGATCCAAAGGGTTGAGGTGCCGCACAGTTTCCAGCGGCTAAGCATTATCCGCTCTCCGCTCCAACTTCCGAGGAGCCCTGTAATATCGGGATTGGTGCCTTGGAATTCATAACGCCTGTTTTCCCTTTCGGCTCCCGTGGGAGCCGAATTGCCGTGTTCCATGAAATCATGGTGATCCCTCAATCAAGTTATCGGTCAAGATCTATTTTTTTAGGACCGGCCGATTCGAAGGATTGTATATCAAAATGGATGTAACATCGAATATAACACTGGCCGCATTCTGCCAGCAGATTCTTGTGGGGCTCAGCAAGACCACGATCCTCTTTATCGTGGCCTCGGGCCTGAGCCTGGTGCTGGGGGTTCTCCGGATTCCCAACCTTGCCCACGGTTCCCTTTATATGATCGGGGCGTTTATCACCTATACCCTGGCGTATGCCTTCGGCAACACGGCGGGTGGGTTCTGGCTTGCACTGCTCCTGGCCCCGTTCTGCGTGGCACTGACGGGTGTCGTGATGGAAAGGGGCCTGTTCCGGCATCTCTACGAAAGGGAGCACCTGATGCTCCTCCTCTTCACCTTTGCCTTCACGCTGGTGTTCGGTGATCTTGTGAAGATCATCTGGGGCTCGGAGTACCGCTCCCTTTCACTGCCCCCGTTTTTCCAGGGATCCATCGAAACCTTCGGTCTGCCCTTTCCCAAGTACAACCTCTTTCTTCTGGCGGCGGGCCCCCTGACGGCGGCGGGACTGTGGTACCTCACCAACAAGACCAAGATCGGCAAGATCGCCCGGGCTGCCGCGGTGGACCGTGAGATGGTGGGGGCCATGGGGATCAACGTGAGCCTGATCTTTGCCGGCGTGTTCGTGATCGGCTGCTTTCTGGCGGGGCTTGGGGGCGCACTGGTGGCCCCCACCCAGAACATCACCCAGGGAATGGACCACGGCATCATCATGGAGGCCTTCCTTATCGTGATCATCGGCGGGCTCGGCAATATCTGGGGCGCCCTCCTCGGTGCCCTGATCTTCGGGCTCACCGACGCCGTCGGCATCCTGCTCCTGCCCCAGTATGCCATCGTGTTTCCCTATCTGGCCGTGATCATCGTCCTGACGTTCCGCCCCAGGGGCCTGTTGAAATCCACTTGGTAGTGAAGGAGAATTTAAGTTTTGCCCAATTTACTTAAAGACCGGCGCGTTCAACTCTTTTCGGCGCTTTTACTGGGACTATTCGTCCTTCCGGGTTTCACGTCCCGGTTTTATATCTACCTCATCGCCCTGATCTTTGCCACGGGCCTTCTGGCCACGAGCCTGAACATGGTTCTGGGATTCGGGGGGATGTACCAGTTCGGCCATGCGGTGTTCTACGGAATCGGCGCATACACCCTGGCCCTTGTACTCACCAAGACCGGGCTTCCCTTCTGGGTGGGCTTTATTGCCGCCCCGGTCACGGCCGCCCTCTTCTCCCTGGTGATGGGGATCATCTGCGTGCGCCTCAGCACCCTCTACTTCGGGATGCTCCAGATCTCCCTGGGCTCCCTGGTCTGGGCCGTCACCTTCAGGTGGTACGATCTCACCGGCGGTGACGACGGCATCAACGGCATTCCCCTGCCGGACCTCATCTCCTCCACCAACGGCGCCTACTATTTTGCCCTGGTGGTAACGGTGATCTGCCTCGTGGTGATGTACATGATCGTGAACTCACCGTTCGGCCGGGTCTTCCTGGGAATCCGGGACAACCCCGAAAGAAGCGCCGCCGTGGGCATCAACGTCAAGGGGCACCAGCTGGCGGGCCTCGTGATCGCGGGATTCTTCGCCGGGGTAGCCGGCACCCTCTTCGTTGTGGTGGAGGGAAGCGTGTTCCCGGATCTGATGTTCTGGACACTCTCCCTTGAAATCCTCATCATGTGCCTTCTCGGAGGCTGGTTCACATTCATGGGGCCCATGACCGGCGCGGCCGTGATCGTGACCATGCAGACCATCGTCGGAAGCTATACCGAATACTGGACCCTTATCCTGGGCATCGTGCTGATGCTGCTGATCTTCTTTTTGCCCCAGGGGGTATTGGGGTATGCGGTGGAAAAATTCGCCGGGAAAACAGATGCACCAAAGGAGGTACCCGATGCTGACGCTTAAAGGGGTCACCAAATCGTTCGACGGCTTCCTTGCCGTGAACGAGGCGGAGCTGTCCGTAAAACAGGGGGAGATCACGGCGGTGATCGGACCCAACGGCGCGGGGAAAACCACCCTGTTCAGCCTTATCACCGGCACCCACGCCCCCACAAAGGGCGAGATCCTCTTCAAGGGGGAGGAGATCGGGGGACTTGCCCCCCATCTTATCTGCCGAAAAGGGATCAGCCGTTCCTACCAGGTGGTGAACATCTTCCACCGGCTCACGGTGTTCGAGAATGTGCAGATCGCGGTTCTGGCCAAACAGAAGAAAACCTTCAACCTCTTTTCACCGGTTCGAAGAATGGCGGAGGAGGAAACCCGGGGGATTCTTCACAGCGTTGGCCTTTCGGACAAGGCCGACCGGGTGAGCGGCCTGCTCTCCCACGGGGACCAGAAGGTGCTGGAGATCGCCATCTCCCTTGCCACGGCCCCCGACCTTCTGATCATGGACGAGCCCACCGCCGGAATGTCACCCGAGGAGACCCTCGTTTCCATCGAGTTGATCCGGAAGCTCTCCAGGGAGATGGGGCTGACCATTCTCTTTTGCGAGCACGATATCGATCTTGTCTTTACCATCTCCGATTCCATCATGGTGATGCAGAGCGGCGGGACCATTATCCAGGGCCCCCCATCGGTTGTGCGCGAAGATGCGGGCGTAAAGGAAGCCTACCTGGGAGGAGAATCAGATGTTGCTTGAAGTTTCGAAGATCCACACCTATTACGGTCTGAGCCATATCCTCTTCGATGTTTCCCTATCCGTTGAAAAGGGGGAGATCGTCTGCCTCCTGGGCAGAAACGGCGCCGGCAAGAGCACCACCATGAAGAGCATCATGGGCCTTGCCCCCCCGAAACAGGGAAGCATCACGTTCAACAACGAGGTGATCACCGGGAAGAAGCCCTTTAGGGCGGCAAGGTGCGGGATCGGATACGTGCCCGACGACAGGCGGGTCTTTGCCGATCTCACGGTGGGGGAAAACCTTGAAATTTCCGAGAGGAATCAGGGCGGAGACAATCCCTGGAACACGGACAGGGTCTATGAGTTCTTCCCCGCCCTCAGAAAAATCCACGACAGGAAGGCCGGATTTCTTTCCGGCGGAGAGCAGCAGATGCTCACCATCGGAAGGGCCTTGACCACCAACCCCACGCTCCTGCTCCTGGACGAGCCCACCGAGGGCCTTGCGCCCCTGATCGTTGAGATGCTGGAGGAGCAGATCATGCGCCTGAACAAAGAGGGCCTGACCGTTCTTCTGGCCGAGCAGAACCTCGGGGTGGCGCTTAGGCTTGCCGGTCGGGGCTATATTATCGACAACGGGGTGGTCAGGTACCACGGAACCATAGACGAGCTCAGGGAAAACGAAGAGGTGCGCAAAAAATATCTGATGGTGTAAAATATTAAGAGGCATGAGCCATTAGGCATGTTGCATCCCCAAGCGGCTTCTCACATCGAAAACCAGTACTATTAAGAGTATGAACGACTACTAACATATGATCATCAAAAAGAAAAAAGTGAGCTTGTTCGTCACCTGCCTTGTGGACGGGATATATCCCGAAGTGGCCGAAGCCATGGTGAAGGTCTTTGACCGACTGAATATCCATGTGGAATGCCCCGTGGACCAGACCTGCTGCGGGCAACCCGCCTTTAACTCCGGCTACAGGAAGGAGGCAAGGGTTGCGGCAAGGCGGTTTATCGAAATATTCGAAGATGCCCAGGCAGTGGTTTCCCCGTCGGGTTCCTGTGTGAGTATGGTGCGGAACCATTATCCGGAGCTCTTCAAGGATGCCCCCAAATGGCAAGGGCGTGCCCGCAAGATCGCCGAAAAGACCTTTGAGTTTACCGAGTACCTGGTGGATGTACTGGGAGTTGTCGACCTTTCGGCACGCTTTGACGGAAAGATCACCTACCACGATTCATGCCACCTCAAAAGGGGGCTTAACGTGGCCGAGCAACCCCGAAAACTGCTCGGAAGAATCAGTGGAGCGACATTTATCGAGATGGAGGATTCCGACCGCTGCTGCGGGTTCGGAGGCGGCTTTTCAGTCAAGTATCCTGAAATCTCCGCGGCTATGGTGGAGGACAAAGTGAAAAATATCCTCGCCTCCGGCGCGGATGCCGTTGTGGGCTGCGATATCAGCTGCCTGATGAACATTCAGGGAAAACTGAACCGCATGGAACATCCCGTCAAATGCCTGCATATCGCCCAGCTCCTGGCGGAAACCGGAGGCGGTAGATGATACGGATAACCTGCGATCAATATCGTAAAAAAGCCGGGAGTGCCATCCACGACAAACGCCTCCAGAAGATGTTGGGGATGCTCCAGAATCTTTTGGGCAAGGGTGCCCAGGCCGCCTACAAGGCCCTGCCCGAAGGCGAGGCGCTCCGGGAAAAGGGTCGTTCCATTAGAAAAGAGGCGGTGGAGAACCTTGATATTCTTCTCGTGACCCTGGCCGAAAACATCCGGAAGCAGGGAGGCCGGGTTTACTTTGCCGAGGATGCGGAAGCGGCGGTTCAATACTGCCTTTCGGTGGCAAGGGAACACGATGTTAAATCCGTGGTCAAGGGCAAATCCATGGTGACCGAGGAGATCGGATTGAACCGGTCCCTGGAAGAAACGGGAATCGAGGTTTCCGAAACAGACCTGGGAGAGTATATCATCCAGCTTGCCGGTGAACACCCTTCCCATATCATCGCCCCCGCGATTCATAAGTCAAAGGAGGAGGTGGGCGAGCTCTTTTCGAGGCATCTCGGAATCCCCTATACCGACGATCCCCCCACCCTCACCCGCATCGCCAGGGCCGCCCTTCGGGAGAAGTTTCTGAACGCGGATATGGGAATCACGGGGGTGAACCTTGCCTGCGCCGAAACAGGGCATATGGCCGTCCTCTCCAACGAGGGTAATATCCGCATGGCAACCACCCTGCCCCGCGTCCATCTGGCATTCATGGGAATGGAGCGGATCACGGCAAGGCTTGAAGATCATGAGGTGATCCTGCGCCTTTTGACCCGGGCGGCATCAGCACAGAAGACGGCCGGTTACGTCAGCTATATCGGCGGACCAAGGCAGGCGGATCAGGTGGACGGCCCCGAGGAATTTCACCTTGTGATCATCGACAACGGCCGTTCGAAGATACTGGCCGATAAGAAGTTCCGGGAGATCTTGAGTTGCCTGCGCTGCGGTGCCTGCCTCAATGTCTGCCCGGTCTACGGAAAGATCGGCGGCCATGCATACGGCTCCCCCTACCCCGGTCCCGTCGGCTCGGTGGTAACCCCCCTGTTGTTCGGCGTAAATCCCGCCAAGAATCTCTGCCAGGGTGAATCCCTTTGCGGCGCCTGCAAGCAGCAATGCCCCATCCATATCGATATTCCCCGAATGCTTCTTGAGCTTCGGGCCCTTCTGGCGGACGGGGACAAGGTGTGGCAGGTCAGGCGAGGTTCCACGGGTGAAAAGATTGTCTACAAACTGTGGAGCCTGTTGATCTCCAACAGACGGGCATATGATCTCTTTCTTAAAGCGGGCGCCTTCATGGGCAGGCTCCTGCCTGAAAACAGGGGGATGATCAAAATGCTGCCGCCTCCCTTTTCAGGCTGGACTAAGTCGCGGGATTTAAGACCGCCGGCAAAGGAGAGCTTTACCAGTCGCTGGAAACAAATGAATCCATAACATCATTTTGGGGTACATTTCCGAGGCACGATTTTTTGCAGAATCATTAATTTTCAAATTATATTGTTTCGCCCGGGGACCGGCATCCCGAGGCTGAACACATAAATAGAACGGGATTTTCATGAACGACAACCACCAGGACAATGTTATCGGCAGAATAAGCTCGGCGCTGGGACACAGTGCCCCTTCCACCGGCGAGCGCGTCAACCCTTTTGTCTCTTCGGATGAGAAAGAAAAGCGACTCTTGCTTGAACATATCGCGAGCAGAACCGAGCAGGAGCGGGAAGTCCTTCTCAAACAGCTTATCACCGAAGGAGAGCCCCTGAAACTAGTGGTGATTCCCGTACCGGACAACGCGCGTGCCGGTGAGAAGATAACTGAAATCGTAAAGGAAAAATCCCCTGAATGGGGCAGTGAAAAAAACGTTTGCGCCTGGAAACACCCGCTTGTGGAAGCACTGGAGCTTCCGGAACGATTGAAACAGGAGAATATCCCGGTTTACTATATCGAGCCGGATAAAGGCGAATCTCCTACCGAAGCCGTGAAAAAACGGCTCAGGAAACAAGTTGAATCCTCTTTTATCGGTATTACATCGGCCGATTACTGCCTTTCCGATACCGCCTCACTGGTGATGCGCGCACGTCCAGGGGAGGCCCGCGGCGTCTCACTGGTACCCTCCATCCATATCGCCGTGATCGAGATAGACCGGATTCTCGCGAACCTCAAGGAACTCCATGCCCTCCTCAAGTGGTCTCCCGAGGAGAAAATCCATGGATTGACCAACTGCATGACATTTATATCCGGCCCCAGCAAGACGGCTGATATAGAAGCAACCATGGTACACGGCGCCCACGGTCCACGGGAGCTTTTTCTCTTCGTGATCACAGCCCGGCCTGGAAATACTCCACCTTGACCGCTGCTTGTCACACCCGGTAGAAGGACTGACGGTGATCAGCGCGACTTACACCCTGCCGGGACCGGTTATTCTCAAGATCAGTTCAGCTTAACTCGCGCGAAAAAGCTCCGAAAAAGAGTTTCGCGATTGATCAGGTCCACCGGTTATCATCATTTCCTTTGGCTCAATGCGGGTTAACGGGTGGTCTCGCTGATTCGGGCAGGACCGGAAGCATCTGAAACCTTATCATCTTCCACACGCCAGATGAACTTGTCCGTTGCCGCATACACAACAGCCAGGAGCGGACACAGCAGGCAAAAAAATGAATAGGGCACATAGTCCAGGGTGGCGACACCCAAGGTGGCCGAGGCAAAGACGGCATCGTTGCTCCAGGGAACCAGAAAAGCCATGAGGGTCCCGCTGTCCTCCAGGGTTCTTGACAGAACATTCCCTTTGATTCCCATCCTTCTATAAGCGGGTTCAAAGGTCTCTCCCGGGAGAACGATTGAAACGTACTGGCTCGCACTGAAGAGATTGGTGGCAAAACAGGCGCCGATGGTCGCAAGAATCAACTTAAAGCCGGTGTCGATGGAGTTGCTGATGGCCGTGAGCAGCGCTTTCAGAATTCCGGAGCGTTGAATCAGCTCTCCAAACGCCAGCACGATGAGGGCGACGGTGACAATCCAGGCCATGCTCCCCAAACCGCCCCTGTTGAGCAATTTGCCGGCATCCGCATTGCCGTAGTCATAACCGACCCCTTTAAAAAGGGACAAAATGGCATCTTTATATGTAAAAGCATCTTGAAAAATGATTGCGACAGCCACCCCGAGAACGGCCCCGACCAGCAGACTCATGATGGGCGGAATTTTTTTGATAATCATAAAGATTGTGACCAGAGGCACCAGCAGAAGAAACGGACTGATAAAAAAAACGGAGTCGATGGCCCCCATGAGCTGCCGCGCCGACTCGGAAGCAACGTTTCCGGAATCACCGAAGCGCATGCCGATTACGGCAAAAATGATCAATGAAATCATGATCGAAGGGCCGCCGGTGAACAGCATGGAGTAGATATGACTGAAAAGCGGTGTTTTGGCCGTGGCCGAAGCGAGGTTCGTGGTATCCGAGAACGGCGACATCTTATCCCCGAACAGGGCTCCGGACACAATCATTCCCGCCGCGATGGGCAGGGGAACACCGAGCCCTTCCGCGATCCCTATGAGCGCAACCCCCATGGTGCCGATGCACCCGTAGGATGTTCCTGTAAAATAGGAGGTCAGACAACATAAAATCAGCCCCGTGGTAAGGTAAAGGGAGGGGGTCAAAAGCTCAAGGCCATAGTATATAATCGAGGGAATGACCCCTCCCACGATCCATCCGCCGATCACACACCCCACGGCCATCAGAATCCCCACGGTGAATGCCGCCTTCTTGAAGCCGTCGAGGATATACCCCTCTATCTCATCCAGCGTGTTTCCGAGAAAATAGGCCGCGACGGACAGATACACGATACACAGAACCAGGGATCCCCTGGTGGGCAGTTTGAGAACTTGAAGACAAACCGCCAGGAGGGCGACAAGTCCGAGAAGCGTCGCCATTGCAAGGATCGGATTAACCGCTTTTTCATTTGACTTCATGGTGCTGTTATCCTTTCGTGTTTTGAAATGAAGAGGTACATGCTGCATGAATAAAGGTGATCATCGTGGAAAAATCAAAGACCGGAATATTGACCCTGTCTCGAATTGCGTTTGCAAAGGGGGGCAAATCGGTGCATTCAAGCAGGATCGCCCCCAGCCCGTGATTCTCCTCTTGTGCCCTCACCGCCGTTGAAATGACTTCCTGCTCGACAGCGGCGAGGGAGAGGGGCTGATCCGGGGTCAGGTGGATCTTGCTCCATTCAGGCTGCTCGTCCATCCCGTAAATCGAGATGGGATTCATATCCTCCACGCCCACCGCCCGGAAGTGCTCCGGCTTGAGGGCTTTCCCGGAAGCCGTAATAACCGCAAGCCTCCCGCATCCCAAGGAGGAGAGCATGAAAGGGATCTGCATCAGCGTCGAGGTAAAGACCGGAACCGGAAGGGCCTTCGCCAGCTCTCTTTGAAATATTGCATTGAAACCGCAACTGGTGGTAACGGCCCGCACCCCCTGGTTCACCATGCCCATACCCTCTTTCACCATGGCATTCAGGACATCGCCGTTGGGATTGTGCAGGATCGAATCGTAGTTTGCCCCCCTTACCCGCCGGAAAACAACAGGAAACGGATAACTCAAGGGGTTGACGCTGTTGCCGGGAAGGGCTTCCAGTTGTTCCAACCCCTTTGGGTTCCCCCCCTCTTCCCAGCACAAAACCCCTAAAAACGGCTTTTCGGATCTCATCGTTCTTTCTCCTTTTCTCTTGTTTAAGACCAAACCGTCGGTATCGATGATACCGGATCTTTTTTATCGCGCTTTGTTAAAATAAAACCTGATTACCATCGAGGCTCAGCCAACTTTACAAGCCGGTACGGCAGAGGAGGTGTGCGTAATGCCATATAAATTAGCCGAGTCATAATAGTTCTTAGGTTAAACCGGCGATTGAAGCGATATTGAAATTCTGCCAAATAGCGAGGTAGATGTTTCGGCCGGATAGCATGGTAAGTGCCTTTAATTGAGTTTTTAACATTTCCTATTACCGTGTTAACCCATTTGAAGGCCGGATGCTCAACGGCATCTCTCCCACTACCAACGACATGGCTTTCATGGGAACACCCTATTTTTTCAACAGCTTTAAAGCAATAAAGGGCGTCTGAAACCACAACTGTTCTTGGTCTTAAGTGATGCCTACCCCAGGCTTCTATTTCGCTACTACGAAACCCATTGAGTTTGGAAAGTTTGATGAAAATCGGTTTACCTTCGTTGGTTTGAACTGCTGCTACAATCGGGATTTTGCCTTTAGCGCCGCGTCCGGCCTTACCAGGAACCTTTTTAGGGCCCATATATGCATCATCGATCTCGACGCGGCCCTGGAGCTTTTTTGTGGTGTCACGCTCAAGCATCACTTGCATCAG